>Ga0163144_10001413_pt1 | contig 56894 bp, 48 predicted proteins | sample OliLak19BULKMAT1_FD_123175 | JGI IMG/M metagenome (GOLD analysis project Ga0163144, IMG submission 123175) | Freshwater microbial mat bacterial communities from Lake Vanda, McMurdo Dry Valleys, Antarctica - Oligotrophic Lake LV.19.BULKMAT1 | ecosystem: Environmental > Aquatic > Freshwater >... | reverse complement strand
TGAAGGGTTGCCGAATCGTCGTACGGTACCAGGTACGCGGCGCCGATTGACGCGGGGTCTCGGGCGCGCGCTCCGCGCGCGACGCGCGCGGAGCGCGCGCCCGAGACCCCGCGTCAATCGGCGTCGCGTACCTGGTACCGTACGACGATTCGGAAGCCCCGGTCGCAATACCACAGCGGACCGCGCGCACCTCGCCTTTGCGCACCTCGCCTTTGCGCACCTCGCCTTTGCGCACCTCGCCTTTGCGCACCTCGCCTTTGCGCACCTCGCCTTTGTGCGCCTCGCCCTTGGTGCGCCTCGCCCTTGGTGCGCCTCGCCCTTGGTGCGCCTCGGCTGCGTGCGCATCGATCCAGTCTTCAGCGGTACGAACTCATCCGTGCCGAACTCATCCGTGCCGCACACGTGTCGTCGTTTCTGACAAGATTGAGTACCGGAGCAATCGTGACGCTTCCCCGCGCCGCTGATCGTGTCAGGGAAGGCGTGGCCACCTCGCTGCGACGAGCCCCACCGCTGGCGCCGCGCTCGCCTCAAACGGATCGAAGTCGAGACACGTCGGGACCAAGGCTACGCTCCCGACCTCTCGGATAAGGCGCAGGGCGTTCGCCTTCTGCTCAGCTGTGAAGGTGCGTCCGTCCCTTCATCCCTTGTCGGACATCCTGGCGCGATCTGCGCCGGCTGAGGTGTCCGTTCTGGCCGAGCAAGTGCATGATCGTCAGCAAGGCGAAGGTGGGGCGGAAGCAGGACCTGGCCGAACTCGAGTGGCTCGAGAAGAACGGCGGCGAGGACGGGGGCTCGTAGCGACCGAACCCGCTTCTGCGGTGAGAGCCAGGCGGCACGGCGGCTACGATGCCCGGGAATGCGCGCGTCGACCGAGAACCCGCAGGGCGGAGCGCCGCGCGCTCCCGCCGCGCTCACGAATCGGCGGCTGTTCGTGTGGATGCTCGACCTGGCGCGGCCGGCGCGGGGTTACGTTGGGCTGTCGGTCCTCTGGCTCGTGTTGTGGGCGGCGGCCGAGACCGCCACGATTCGCCAGTCCGGTGAGGTGATCAACGCGATCCAGCGGCTCGAGGTCGCGAAGGGGGTCGAGTCGGGGGTCGCGCCCAGCTTCCTGGAGTGGCTGCAGAGCGACGACGCCCCCACGCGCGCCCTCGTGCGCGCCTTCGGCCTCTTCGGCGCGCTCGTCGCGGCCTATGGCGTTCTGCGTTACCTGCGCATCGTCGCCGACGCCAAGACGAGCATGCACGTCGTCTTCCACATCCGCGCGGCGGTCTACGACAAGCTGCAGCGGGTCGGTTTCGCGTTCCACGATCGACTGTCCTCGGGCCAGCTCATCAACCGCGCGCTGTCGGATCTGCAGCACGTGCGCGCGTTCCTGCAGTCCGCCATCCTGCTCTCGCTCGAGATCGTGCTCGGGGTGCTGTTCAGCATCGTCCTGATCGCGACCCGCAGCCCCTGGGTCGCGCTGGCCTCGCTCGCTCCGCTGCCGTTCTGGGTGCTGTACGTGCTGCGGTTCAGCCGGCGCATCCAGCCCGTCGCGAAGGAGGTGATGGAGGCCGAGGACCGGAACGTCTCGATCATCACCGAGAATATCGCCGGGGCGCAGGTCGTCCGCGCGTTCGCGGCCGAGCGCGCGGAAGAGGCGAAATACAGCGCGAATTTGGCGCCGTTCAAGGACAGCGTCCTGCGGCGCATCCGCATGTTCGCGAACTTCAACCCGATCGTGCGCGGGATCGCGCTCGCCTCGCACATCTCGCTGTTCGCGGTCGGCGGGGTGCTCATGCTGCGCGGCAAGTTGGCCGCCGGCGACCTGTTGATCCTCGGCGGCGCGATGGCGCTCGTCCTGCAGCGGTTGCAGGCCGTCGCGACGGTCAACGAGCAATATCAGAGCGCGATCGTCTCGGCGCGGCGACTCCACGAGGTGCTCTTCGCCGAGCCGACGGTGGCCGAACGAGCTGACGTGGCGCCGCTCGTGCCGGGGCCGGGTGAGGTCACCTTCGAAGGCGTGACCTTTGGCTTCGATCCTACACGCCCGATCCTGCACGACGTGTCGTTCCGCGCGGCGCCCGGCAGCGTCGTGGCGATCGTCGGCCCGACGGGGTCGGGCAAATCGGCGCTCGTGAGTCTGATCGGGCGCTACTACGACCCGCAGCTGGGGCGGGTGCTGCTCGACGGGCGTGATCTCTGCGACATCGCGCTCAGCGCGCTGCGCAGGCAGGTCGGCGTCGTGTTCCAAGAGACGTATCTGTTCAGCGATTCGATCGCCGCCAACATCGCCTACGGGCGGCCCGAGCTGAGCGACGCCGAGGTCGAGCAGGCCGCGCGCCTCGCCCAGGCCGCCGAGTTCATCGAGCGCTTGCCCGAGCGCTACGACACGGTCCTGACCGAGCGCGGCGGCAGCCTCTCCGGCGGCCAGCGCCAACGCCTGTCGATCGCGCGCGCGATCGCGACGGACCCGCACGTGCTCGTGCTGGACGACGCGACCGCGGCGATCGACCCGGAGACCGAGGACCAGCTGCGCACGGCCCTGCGCTCGGCGATGCGGGGCCGCACGACCTTCGTCATCGCCCACCGTATCAGCACCGTGCGGAGCGCGGACCAGGTGCTCGTCCTCGAGCGCGGCCGCATCGTGCAGCGCGGCGCCCACGCCGAGCTCATGGCCGCTGATGGACCCTACCGCGAGCTGGTCGCCTCCCAGCTCGAGCCCGACAGTGGTCCGAGTCGAGGCACCCATAGCGGCCCCGAGCGAGGTTCAGTCGCGTGAGCTCCGCCACCGCACGCGACCGCGCCGCGCCGCGGGTACGGACGCCCGCGCACGCGCCCGACGAGGAGGCGCGCTATCGCGACCTGGACCTCGGCCTCGTCCGACGTTTGCTGGCGCAGCTCCGGCCGTACCGCGCGACCTACGCCCTCGCGCTGGGCGTCGGGCTCGGGCACGTCCTGTGCGATCTGGCCGGACCCAAGTTCATCGAGTGGCTGCTGCGGACGTGCAGCACCGAGGGCGCAGGCGTCGCGGACGTCGCGCGCATCATCGCGGCCTGGACGGCAGTCGCTGCGCTGTCCGTGGTGCTGCAGCGCTGGTGCATCCTGCTGATGACGCGCGCCGGCGAGTCCGTGCAATTCGACCTGCGCCAGCGCCTCTTCGGCCACCTGCAGCGCCTGTCGATGAACTACTTCGACAAGACGAAGCTCGGGCGGATCATCAGCCGGATGACCAGCGACATCAACGCGTTGCGCGAGGTCAACGTGTGGGGCCTCTGGCAGATCATCTCGAACCTGATGATCATGTCGGTTGCGGCGCTAATGTTGCTGTGGACGAGCCCGACGCTGTTCCTGGCCGTCGCGTGGCTGGGGCCCGTGCTGTTCGTCGTGAACCTCGTGTACCTCCGACGCGCAGGCCGCATGCACCAGCTGGTGCGCGAGCACTTCACCCGCGTCAGCGCGAACCTCGCTGAGAACATCAGCGGCATGCGCGTGGTGGCGGCCTTCGCTCGGCAGGAGACGAATCTTGGCGTGTTCAACAACCTGCAGGACACCAACACGCGCAACAACGTCACGGTCGCGCGGCTGAACGGCGTCTACCAGCCGCTCTTGATGGCGCTCGGGTACGTCGGGCGCGGCGTAATCCTGGCGTACGGCGCGTACCTGATCGTGCGCGGCGAGCTGTCCGGCGGCAGCGTCGGGCCGGTCGTGGCGGCCTACCTGTATTGGGACTGGTTCATGGGGCCGATGCTGAACCTCGGCAACTTCTACAACCAGCTCCTGCAGGCGCTGGCGGGCGCCGAGCGGATCTACCAGCTCTTGGATCAAGAGCCCGAGGTGCTCGACTCCGCGGGCGCGAAGCCCTTGCCCCCCATCGTCGGCGAGGTGCGTTTCGAGGACGTCACGTTCGGCTACACGCCGGAGCGACCCGTGTTGCACGACGTCTCGTTCGTCGCCGCGGCGGGCCGCACGATCGCGCTCGTCGGCGCGACGGGCAGCGGCAAGACGACGATCACGGGCCTGATCGCGCGTTTCTATCAGCCTTGGTCTGGGCGCGTCCTCGTCGACGGGCATGACCTGCGCGAGGTCACGGGCGAGAGTCTGCACATGCAGATGGCGCTCGTCTCGCAGCAGAACTTCCTGTTCTCGGGGACGGTGCTGGAGAACGTGCGTTACGCGCGGCCGGCCGCCACGCGCGAGGAGGTCGAACGCGCGGCGCGCGCTCTCGGTACGCACGACATCATCGCGGAGTTGCCGCACGGTTACGACACGGTCGTGGGCGAGCGCGGCGCCAGCGTGTCGTTGGGGCAGCGGCAGCTGATCTGCTTCACGCGCGCGTTCCTGGCGAACCCGAGGCTGCTCGTCCTGGACGAGGCCACCAGCGCCGTGGACACGGCCACCGAGCGGCTGGTGCAGGACGCGTTGCGGCGTCTATTGGTCGGGCGGACGACGTTTGTTGTCGCGCACCGGCTCAGCACGATTGTCGGCGCCGACGAGATCCTGGTCCTCGACCAGGGGCGTGTTGTGGAGCGCGGGACGCATGGCGAGCTGGTCGCGGCTGGGGGGCGCTACGCGACGTCGTATCGACAGTTCGTGTCGCACGAGTGAGCGCGCGATGGACCTGTTGCGGTACGTGTAGGGGTTCTCGAATCGGCGTACGGTACCAGGTACGCGGCGCCGATTCGGCATTTCAATAGGCTCAATCCTCGCGGCAGGTGGGTGATGAACGAACAGGATCGAAAGCAAGGGAAACGCCGCTACACCAAATAACCTCCGATCGACCACGCGCAAGCGGAAGTTGGCGTCGGCGTCATGGAAAGCCGAGGTCGACTCGTCGCGCGATGCGGCTGCGGCCAACCCATGCCCGAGCTCCATCACAGCCTCCATGACGCCGGTCGAACGGAGCTGCGGATCGTGTACTTGTGGTCACCACTCGCGCCGTTCGCGCACACATACGCGCCCGTGCCGAAGGCGTCCTGTGCGACCACGGGATTGCAGGCGACGCCGGCGTCGAACAGGGCCGATTGCGCACGAGCGTGCCCCATGGCAAGCAGCGGTCCACGGCGCGCCCCCGAATCGGAGGTCGACTCTAGGAACCAGGCGATTGAACTCCCCTTCCGCCGGGTGGCAAGGGCAATCCATCAGAACTTCGCTCTACGGAATCCCGCGGATGGCCGAATCGGTAGACTGAGGTTACCCTCCATCACAAGGAGCCCCTGGTCGGTCAATGGTCGCTGCGTTCGAACTTGGAAAGCTCAAGGAGCTGATCGTGCTTCTTGCACGACACCCGTCGGTCAACAACCTGGGTGTGACGAAGCTCGCAAAGCTCGTCTACTACGTCGATGCGGAATCGATGCGTCACCTCGGCGACAGCGTCACGCTATCCGAGTTCATCAAGCACGAGCACGGACCCGTTCCGAGCCGACTCGATCGCGCACTGAGCCAGTTGCGGAGGGCGGAGGCGGTCCGTATCGACGCAGAGGCGTTCTTTGACCTCCAGCTTCAGAAGATCGAAGGTCTGCGCGACGCAGACCGCTCTCAGTTCACAAGTGATGAGCTTGCGATCATCGATCAGGTTGCTGGCCGACTCGGACAGCTGACGGCCAAACAGCTCTCCACCATGAGTCACCAGGAACCCGCCTGGCGCGAAGCCGAGTATCTTCAGAAGCTCGACGCGGAGCTGATCCCCTACGGGACCAAGGAAGACCCGACTGACCTGTGACTCGGTTTCACTGCACCAAGTCAACCGACAAGGCCGCACGGAAGGCGAAGCACTCGGTTGTCGATGAGTGCTCGCATCTGAAAGCGGTGCTGCGCGCGAACCCTGAGTACGGCGAAGTGGTGCCGGGCACGCGTGGGTTGCGAAAGATGCGCGTGCGCGTCAAGGGCTTTCGAGGTCAACGGGGTGGATATCGTGCCATCTATAGCAAACATGACTCAGAGGACGGCATCCGGATCGCGTTCCACTCTGTCTACAGCAAGAGCGACGTCGCTGACCTTGACCATACTCAATACGCCAAGCTGGCCGAGGAGTCGGCCGCCTTGGCGAAGAACCTCGACTCAGTGAATTGGGAGGACTGACCGAGGATGTGCGTATGTAGTTTGGTTGATTGACTGAAATGGGGTCGAGCCAACACCGTTTTCGAGAGGCGCCAGCATTGCAACGGACTACTGCACGCGTGAGTAGTAATTGATCAACTTGCGGGTCGTCGGGTCGCGCAACACGAGCGTGCCATCGGGCTCGAAGTTGTACAGCACGAACGTGCGACCTTGGCCCTGCCAGTCGATCGTCAAGAGGCCTTGTTGCGCAGACCACGTGCCGCGTATGACGGACTCGCCCGAGCCGCCGCTCGCGCTCCAGAGCAGGTTGCCCGACGGGTCGCGCTCCGACGCGCTGAACGACGAGCGCGCGCCGCTCAGGGCGGTGCCGTCGGCGTTCAACACGTACGTGAGCTGCGTGTTGACGTACGCGCCCTTGTCGCCCCCGCCCGCGAGCGCTTCGCCGCCGAAGACGCCGATCAAGCGCGGGTCGTCGGTCGCGGCTTTCTGGCCGACGCCGCCGACGGGCGCTTTCGGGGCAGCGACACCGAACGTGTCGACGATCGACTCGAGCTCGGCGCGGCGGCGGTCGACGAGCTCGGCGCTCGCGACGTGTGAGAGGCCCAGCGCGGCGCCGCCGACGATGCGCACGAGCACGCGACAACGGAGGGCGCGCCCGTCCACGCCGCGCCCACGGTAGTCGTACGCCGCGGCCTTGCCCGTCGCGAGATTGACCGCAGCGGGCGCGCCCTGGCGCGTGAAACCCGGCAGGCTGCCCGCGATGAGCGCATCCATCGCCGTCATCGCGCGCGCGCTCGCGGGATCCGTCTCGCCGCCCGCCGTGTTGCCGAACGCGAGCACGAATTCGTCATTCGGATTGCCGCCTTCGGGAACGAGCCGGACACCGAGCTGCGAGAGCTCGGTCTTCCAGCGCGGCGGGTGGCGCAGCGACGTGCCCGCGGGGTGGGAGTACTCGACCCAGTCGGCGCGCGGCTCGTGTGTCACGACGATCTCAGCGGCGGCACCAGGGATATGCTGCGCATCGCCTAGCGGATTGCCCTTCGCCGTCTCGCGCGCGGCGCGGCGCATCATGTACGTACGGCCACCCGTCACGAACATCGCGCCGCCCCCATCGACGGGGCGCAACTCGAATCCGTACGAGACGCCGTCCGCCGCGAACGCCCCTTTTGTCGCCCCGATCGCAGCCAAGTGCCCAGCGAACGCGCGCGGCCCGAGCTGCAACAGGACGAGCTCGCCGAGCACATCGACCGCGAGTCCCGACTCGGCGAGCCAGCGTCCTTCGATTTCCATGGCTTGCAGTAATGCGGCGCTTTTCAACTCCGCGGTCGCAGTGACTTCCTGGCGGCCGCGTCCAGGCTCGTGGCCCTCCGCGCCGCCGTTGCCGAGCGCGCCGCCCTGAGGCATTGCGTCAGCGCAGGGCACGCTGATCAAGGACGCGATGAGGAAGGACAGGTAGAGCGCGAACGCCCTGCGAGGACGAGCGAGACAGCACGGCATAACAAACCCTTTCGAGGACGAAGAACACAAGTGTCGCGCCTCGACAGCGCGCGTCCCTCGCGGCCGTCTCTTGCACGACCAACCAAGTTGACGCATGGCGAGCGGCGCCGATTCGGGGCTACGCTCCGGCATAGGCGCCCCCGCTCAGGTTGGTATTCCGCGCAGCAAGACAGCCTTACGCCGGATCCGGCGATTCCGGCCGCAGGAGCGCCGCGCCGATCTGCAGGGCGTTCCAAGCCGCGCCCTTGCGCAGTTGGTCCCCCGCGAGCCAGAGCGCGAAGCGCCGGGTCCGGCCCGCGGCGTCGCAGGCTTCATCGCCCGCGGGTCGCACTCGCCCGACGAGGACCTCGTTCCGCCCCGCCGCGCGCAGTGAAGACGGAAACGTCCCCGTCGCCGGCTCGTCGACCAGCTCGACGCCGGGCGCGCCGGCGAGCGCGCGACACACTTCAACCACCGAGGCGGCGCGGCCCAAGGTGAGCACGACCGACTCCGCGTGCGCGCGGAAGACGGGCACGCGCACACACGTCGCGACGACACCGAGCTCCGGCATGCCCCACAAGCGACGCGTCTCGCGCACGAGCTTCAGCTCCTCGGTGTTGGCACCCGTCGCCTCGTCGATCGGTGACTCGTGCGGAAAAACGTTGAACGCGCACGACTCGGGGAACACCGTCGGCTGGAACGGCGCGTGCGCGAGCGCCGCGCGCGTCGCGTCCTCGAGCTCGACGAGGCCCTGTGCGCCCGCCCCCGAGACCGCTTGGTACGTCGAGACCACGAGGTGCTCGACACCGAATGCGCGCCGCAGCGGATCGAGCGCCGTCACGAGCAAAATCGTCGAGCAATTCGGATTCGCGACGAGACGCGCGCCCCGCGGCGGTGGCGCGAGCTCGGGCACGACCAGCGGCACACGCGGGTCCTCGCGGAACGCCGACGAGTTGTCGACGACACGCCCGCCCGCACCGACGATCTCCGGCGCGAGCCGGCGGCTCGTCGGTGCGTCGGTGCACAAAACGACGAGGTCCAGGGCGGCGAGCTCCGCGATGCTCGGCGAGGTAACGGTGAGCGTCTCTGCGCCGTAGGGCACCAGCTCCCCCGTCGAGCGAAGAGACGCCACACCGACGACGGACGCCAGCGGGTGCCCGACCTCCGCGAGGAGCGCCAGGGCCTCGCGACCCACGGCCCCCGTCGCGCCGACGACGGCGATGCGCGCGTTCGGTTGGAACAGCAGTGTCATGTGCGGCACACCCCTCGGCTCGGCAGAACGGACTCCCTCGCACCCTCGGCGTGATTCGCGGAGACGCCGCGTGCCCCATCGCCGCCATCATTAGCCGAATGGCGCAGGAATTCGCGCGCAATCTCGTGCCGCTGCGCGCGCGCCAATTCCGCAGCGCGCGCGAGCTCTTCGAGGTCACCGAGGATCGCCTCCGCGGTCGGCCAACGACCCGCGCCGCGCCCGTAGAGGCGCTCCTCGCGGCCCGCGGCAGAGACGAGCACCGCGCCGTTGCGCTCGCCACGCACGTCGAACAGCGGGTGCTCGGGCGCGAGCTCGACGAGCTCGACGGAGGCCCGCACACGCTGCCCGTCGACCACGAGGCGCGCGACCTGCCGGTACGCGTGGCCGGCGCTCGCGCACTCGCGTGCGCGTGTCGGCGTCGATCCGTCGATGGGCTCGCGCGCGACGTCCTCGAGCGCGAGCTCGAGGCCGAGCGCGCGCGCCGCGAGGACGAGCTTCTCGGCGGCGTCGACACCGTCGAGATCGCGGCTCGCGTCCGCTTCGGCGAAACCTCGCTCGCGCGCCGCGGCGAGGGCGCCTTCGACGTTTCCCCCAGCGGCGAGTGCGTCGAGCACGAAGTTGCTCGTCCCGTTCAAAATGCCTGTGATCTGGTTCACGTCGGGCCGCGCGGCGAGACGCTCGAGCAGCGGCAGCGCGCCGCCCACCGCGGCCGAACCGAGAAGTCGCCGCCCGACGCGCGCCGCCGTGCCCTCGAGCGCGCGGCCCGACGCCGCGAGCACGGTCTTGTTCGCGGTAACGACGTGCGCGCCCGCGGCGAGGGCCGCGGCGATCCACGTGCGCGCCGGCTCGAGGCCACCGAGGGCCTCGACGACGACGTCCACTTCATGGAACCACGCGGGATCGACGGGGCCGACATGACACAGCGGCGACACGTCGACAGCACGTTGCAGCCACGGCCTCTGCACACCGATGTGTGTCACGACAAAGCGCTCGGGCGCGCCCGCGAGGAGAGTCGCGACGCCGCCGCCAACCGTCCCGAGGCCCAAGAGCCCCACACGCAGCGGCCGCGCGAGCGCGGGCTCGAGGCCAAAGTTGAACGTCGCTGCGCCGCGCTCCTCAGGCCCGACACTCTCCTCAGGCCCGATACGCGTCGGCGACGTGCCGCCGAGGCGCCCGAGCTCGAACACGACCCCGTGTTCGCGCGCAAAACGCACAGCCTTGTCGTGAACGATGTCGCCGCCGAGAGCGAGGGCCCGGTGATACGACACAAATCCGAAGCGCCGCGGGCGCGGCCCGCGCGCGGCGGGATCGCGCTCGTAGAGCCCGTCGACGTCCTTGATCAACCGACAGCGCTCCGCCCCGAGTCGCGCTGCGATGAACAGCGCGGTGAGGTCCGAGCCGCCGCGCCCGAGCACGACCGTGCGGCCGCTCGTGTCGACCGCCGCGAAACCCGGCACGACGACGACCTCCTCGGCCGCGAGCGCCGCGAGGAGCGGCCGCACATCGAGGCCCACCGGGTCTGCGTCGAGCGCGAGTCCCTCGGCGATCAGCCCGAGCGCCGTCGGCGCGAGCACACGCGCGTTCACGCCCGCGCGATCGAGGCACAACCCGAGCAGCGCCGCGGCCTCGTGTTCGCCCGCCGCGAGCGTCGCTGCGACGAGGTGTGGATCGCCGTCGGGGAACGAGCGCCGCGCGCGCGCGAGCAGCGCGTCCGTCGTGCCGGCGAGGGCCGACACGACGGCCACGACGCGCTCGCCTGCGCGACGCCAGCGGTAGACCTCGTGCACCGCGCGACGCAGCGTGCTCTCGTCGCGCAGCACCGAGCCGCCGAACTTCAGAACGGTCAGGCCCGGGCCGTGCACGACGTCACCTCCGTTTCGCTCGCCGCCTCGACGCCGCGCAGGATGTCCGCGAGGATCACGCTCGCCGGCTCGAGGCCGACGGAGAGGCGCAGGAGCCCATCGGTCACGCCGACGGCGGCGCGCACCTCGGGCGCGACGGACGCGTGGGTCATCGTCGCGGAGTGCGTGAGCAGCGTCTCGACGGAGCCGACGTGTTCGACGAGGCGGCACAGCTCGACGTTCTCGAGCACGCGCCGCGCGCTCGCTGCGCCGCCATGGAGCTCGAAGGCGAGAACCGCGCCGTGCGCGCCCTGGTGCTGGCGCGCCGCGAGCGCGCGCTCGGCGGGCGCGCCGAGGGTCGGGTAATGGACACGCGCCACCCGCGGGTGCGCGGCGAGGCGCTCGGCGATGAGCTCTGCGCTCGCGCATTGACGCTCGAGCCGCACGGCGAGGGTCTTGAGCCCTTGCAGCGTCAGCCACGCGTCGAAGGGTTTTTGGATGCCGCCGGTCGCGGTGCGGCACGCGCGCAGGCGCTCGGCCAGCGCTTCGTCCCGCGTGACAAGCGCGCCGCCGAGGGCCGCCGAGTGTCCGTCGATGAACTTGGTGGTCGAGTACACCGAGATGTCCGCGCCGAGCTCGAGCGGTTGCTGCAAGAGCGGCGTGAGGAAGGTGTTGTCGACGGCGACCGGGATGCCGCGGCGCCGCGCCAGGGCCGCGATCGCGCCGATGTCCGTCAGGTCGAGCGTCGGATTCGCCGGCGTTTCGAGGAAGACGAGGCGCGTCTTCGGGCGCAGCGCGCGCTCGACCGCCGCGAGGTCGCGCGTGTCGACGAAGGTCGTCTCGACGCCGAAGCCGGGGAGCCACTTCGTGAGCAGCCGCGAGGTCCCGCCGTACAGCGCGCGCGCGCAGACGACGTGGCTGCCGGCGCCGAGCAGCGCGAGGAAGAGGCCCGCCTCGGCGGCGAGGCCCGTGCCGTAGGCGATCGCAGGCGGGGCGTCCTCGAGCTCGCCGAGGGCCACCTCGAGCGCGAACACGGTCGGGTTCGACTCGCGGCTGTAACGGTGACGCGCGGCGCTCTCGAGCCCGTCGCGACAGAAGGTCGTCGATTGGACGATCGGGGTCAGCAAGGGCTCGCCGTCGAGGCGACCCTGGCCGACATGCGGCAAGCGCGCCTCGAGCGAAGTGCGCAGCGCGGAAACGGAGCGGGGAAGGTGCTGGGGTTCGAGGCGCGGTGCCATGTCGGTTCCTGGTACCGCTCCGTGAGCAGGGAGGGTCGACGTGGACCGCGGCGCACACCGCCGCGTGTTGGATTTGACGGATGCCGTCGCCGGCTCCGCCCGCATCGTTCCCCACGTCGGGGCTCTCCTCGGCACCGTGGTCGCGCGGAACGCGGCTCGGTTGCCACCCGGGGACCTTGGAGGACCCCCCGGGACTCTGGATGCAGTACCCCGGCATGCTGCCCGCCCTCCTCGCGCCTGTCGAGGGTTAATATCTAAATCTCTGGATGTGTCGATCCGTGAGGTCCTCGGAGGCGCGGGGGAGGCGCCGCGCCGCCTCGCGGTCGCGGCGCCAGGCCCTCATCTGTGCGGTTCGTGCGGTTGCCAGCCATGCACCCAGTGCATCACGAAGAAGCCCGCGACATAGGCCACAGGCACGAACCAACCGGCCTTGAGCCAGCGTCCGACCGAGCGCGCCTCGGGGAAGATGTTCGAGAGCGCGACGCCCGCGGACGAGCCGAACCACACCATCGAGCCGCCGTAACCGACCGCGTAAGCGAGGACCCCCCAGTCGTAACCGCCCTGCTTGAGCGCGAGCGCCGTCAGCGGGATGTTGTCGAAGAACGACGACACGAACCCGAGTCCGAGGGCCGTCTGCCACGAAGCGCCTGGGAGCTCCTCGACGGGCATCATGGAAGCGCTCAGGACGAGGGACAGCAGGAACACGCTGCCCTTCACCGCGTCGGGAACGAGGCTCCACTCCGGTTTGCGCACCGGGATGGCCAGCAGGATCGCAGTCCAGACCGCGACGCCGAGCCACGGGAACGCGTTGGCGTGGTCGGTGAAGTAGTTGTTGACGACGACGTTGGTGCCGACTGTCAGAACGAGGATCCAGGCCACGACCCCGATGCACTTCCAGTTGACGTGGGCGTTCCTGTTTGCGTCCTTCTGGATCGGCTGGTAGGCGTGCTGCAGCTTGGCGCCGAAATAGCCCAGGATGACCAACGCGACACCCGCCGCAATGAACGCGTGCAGGATGTCGAGCGGCGACACGCCGTCGATCCACATCATCGTGGTCGTCGTGTCACCCACCACGCTGCCCGCGCCGCCCGCATTCGACGCGGCCACGATCGCTGCCAAATAGCCGATGTGCACCTTGCGCTTGAACACCGTCGCCGCGACTGTGCCGCCGATCAGCGCCGCCGCGATGTTGTCGAGGAAGGCCGACATCACGAAGACGAGGACCAGAAGCATCAGCGGGCCCTTCCAGTCGTCCGGCAAGTACTTCGGGATGACGTGCGGGACCTCGCTCTCCTCGAAGTGACGCGCCAGGATCGCGAAACCGACGAGCAGCAAGAACAGGTTCGAGACCGTCACCCACTCGTTGTTCAAATGGTTCACCCAGCCGGCGACACCCGCGATGTGCTCGTGGGTGTGGTGGTCGTCGAAACCCGTCATCACGATCTTGTAGAGCGTGATGATGGTCACGCCGGTCAGCGCGACCTTCAGCGTGTGATGGTGGAACAGCGCCACACTGAGCAGCGTGATCGCGAAGAGGATGAATTCGATGCGCACCCCGAAGATGGCGGGCGCGCCCTCGGACGAGAGAGCGAGCGCGACCGTCGACGGTAGTTTCAGGAGGGAGAACATATGCTGGGGGTTTAGCTTCTCTGGGGCCCAAGGCTCTGGGGCGCAGGGTTCACTTGACGAACGTCACGGGCACCTTCGCGAGGTGCAGGACCTTGTTCGCGACGGAGCCCATGAGGAGGTCGCCGAGGGCGGACATACCACGGGTGCCCATGACGATCTGGTCGCACTGCGTCTGCTCGGCGATCTGAACGATCGTCTTCGCGACCTCGCCTTGTTCGAAGTGCTCGATGACTTTGGCGCCGGTCTTGGAGAGGATCTCGCGCGCCGGGGCGAGGGCCGACTCGGCCCATTCGCGCTCCATCTTGGCGAGCTCTTCGGCCTTCAGCATGCGCCTCACCATCCATTCGTCGCCGCGCGGTTGGACGTTGACGAGGTGGACCTCGAGGTTCTCGGTCTTGTCATCGAGACCCGCGACGAATTTCGTGGCGCGGGCGGAGCATTCGGAGCCGTCGACGGACAGCAGGACCTTGATCTTCATGGTGCGAGTCTGGACGCCGGCAGTAGTCCGGTGCAAGTCGAGATCGGTAGGCCCCTGGCATGCTCTGAACGATCGTTCCGAGTTTTCCCGAGCGCAGGACGCGAGAGCCTCACCGTCGAGTGACGGGCGGCCGGCGGACGACACCGCCCGTCAGGCAAGCGCATGCACGGCCGCGGCGCGTTCTACGAATACGCAATCACGCGGCGAGGGCCGACATGCGGCGCGCGGTCTCACGTCTGACCGGACACGGTCAAGCGTCGGATCAATGGCGCGAGGGTCAGGCCCTGCACGAGAATCGAGAACACGACGATGGCATAGGTCACCGCGAGGACCGCCTCGCGGCCCTCGAACGGGGGCGTCTTCATAGCGAGGGCGATCGAGATGCCACCCTTGAGCCCACCCCAGGTCAGGACGCGCACGGCGCCTGGGCCCAGGCCCGCGCGACGGCGCACCCATTGCAACGGGATCGCGACGCCGGCGAAACGCGCCAGCAGCGCCCCGGGGATCAGCAAGAACGCCGCGGCCACGTAGTTCGCCTGTGTGTAGTCGATGGCAAAGGACTCGATGCCGATCAGCAGAAACAGCACAGCGTTGAGCATTTCGTCGATAAAGGTCCAGACCGTGTCGAGGGCGCCCTCGGTCGGCGCGCTCATGACGTTGGCGCGGCCTTGGTTGCCGACGAAGAGCCCCGCGATGACGGACGCGAGGGGCGCCGAGGCGTGGAGGCGCGACGCGACGAAGCCGATGCCGAACACGGTCGCGAGGGTGATCAGGACCTCGAGGTTGGGCTCGTCGAGGCTCTTCATGGAGACGTAACACAGGAAGCCCGCGATGCCTCCGAGCAGCAGTCCACCGCCGACCTCGTGCACGAGGATCGACGACACCGTTGCGTGACTTTCAGCCGCGCCGGGTTCGGCCATACTCGCGACGGCGAGCCCGAGCAAGATCGTGAACAGCACGACACCCGTGCCGTCGTTGAAGAGGCTCTCGCCGATGACCTTGGTCTCGAGGGCCTGGGGCGCGCCCGCCTTCTTCATGACCCCGAGGACCGCGATCGGGTCGGTCGGAGAGATCAGCGCGCCGAACACCAGGCACCAGGGCCAGGTGATCTGGATCCCGAGCGCGTCGAAACACAGCTTCGCCAGCGCCGCCGCCACCAGCGTACTGATCACGACCCCGAACGTCGCGAGCAACGCGATCGGGACGCCATGGGAGCGCAGCCGCCCGAGGTCCGTGTGCAGCCCGCCCGCGAAGAGCAGCAAGCTGAGCATGCCCGACAGCACCGCCGCCGAGAAGTCGACCTCGAGCACCGCCTCCCGAATCGCGTCCGCGAACCCGAAGGAAGGCACGAGCGCGTCGAGCGCCAGGACCCCGAACGACGCCAACAACCCCGAGACCATCAACCCGATGGCGAAGGGCAGGTTGAGGACGTGGTGGTTGAAGAGGCCGAACAGAGCGGCCAGGCACAGGAGGATCGCGGCGGCTTCTAAGAGGAACATCGAGAATGGCGGCTCGGTGGGCGAATCGTCGTACGGTACCTCCGACGCGGCGGCCGATTTGCGGAGCGTGATCGACGCGCTGGGGCTGTCGAATCGGCGCCGCGTACCTGGTACCGTACGCCGATTCGACAACCCACTCCGACGAGCGGGCCACTCCGCCGAGCGGGCCACTCCGCCGAGCGGGCCACTCCGCCGAGCGGGCCACTCCGCCCAACGATTGACTCGGGCTAACGAGCCGCTCCGACTAGCGGAATGTTACCCAAGTCATCGGCCGCCCCACTTCGATCGCGACCTCGAGCTCGACACGCCCGCGCCGATCGGGTGTGAGCTGCACGACCGCGCCCCCCTCGAACGCCGCCGTCACGGACTCCGCGTCACCCAGCCCGGCGTACGTCAAATCGACGACCAACCGCCGCCGCAACACCTCGCCGTCGTCCTCGGCCACCGGTCGATACACACACACCATCGCGCGTTCCTCCGCGAGCCGCGGGTCCGCGTGCAACAACCAATCGACCTCGCGCCCATCCGCGCGACGGCTCGCGCTGTGCACGATCGGCGCCTCCAGTACGTCGCGGTGCTCGCGGTACCACGCGACCCAGCCCGCGACGAGGTCGCGTGTCGCCTCGCTGTCGAAGAGGCGCGGCCCGCGGTAACACGCCTGCACACCTGCGCCGAGGTTCGCCGCGAGCATCGCGCCGTAGTGCGCGCGGTGCTCGTCGAGAGGCTCCACCGTCGCCTCAGCGCCGCCGCCGTGGTACTCGGTCAGGGGCACGAACATCCAGCCCATGCTCGGCCGCTTGTGACGCGTGCCGTCGAAAATGTTCTGCCTCGCGTGCAGCACCTGCTGCGCGCGCGGCAAGGACCAATTCGTCTCGCGGTAACCCATGCCGGTTTTGTTCGCGCCGACGAGGAAATACCAGTCCGGCTGATTGATGTAGACCCCTCGTCCGCGGCACCAGCGATAGAGGTCCGCCGCGAGGCCCCACTGCACGTACCGCGAATCCTCGGCGCCGCGCTGAAGCGGCGGCCGCGCCGTCGCGTCGCGATCGCCGGGATAGGGCCCGTCCTGCTCGATCAAGTCAAAGCCCGTCGCGTCCAAGAATGTCCGCACACGCGCCAGATAGTCGAGGCCCCATTGCGACGCCAACGCGGGGCAACACCCGTGTGTCTGCACGTCGGTGCGACCGGTCTCCGGGTCCGCACACATGTCGGACTCCGGCTGAATGCGTCGACTCGAGAGCAGCGTGTAGCCGCCGAGCTGCACACCCCGCGCATGGGCGTGGTCCGCGAGGCCGCGCCAGCGGGCGAGGGCCGCGGGCGAAGTGTCCTCCATCTGGAAGCCGCTGCCGAAGGTCAGGATGACCACCTCGAAACCGACTGCCGCGGCTTGGTCGATCGCGAGGCGGACCGCGTCGTCGTCCGAATGCCGCACATGCATCATCAGCGGGTTCTCGGTCACCCACGGCGCGAGGACCTCGTGCACACGCGCATCCGTCAGCGCGCGGCGCGTCGCGTCCTCCGAGTCGTACACGACGACGAACGCGCCGGGCGCGGCGCAGCTCTCCCCGGAAGCCAACGTGCGGTATAGCGCGTCCTCGGGCGCGATCTCGAGGAGACAGAGTGTGCGCCGCAGGTAGTTCACCTGGGTCGTGTAGGCCTCGTCCGTGAGCCAACGCACGCCGAAACGCAGCGCGTTGGCCGGCTCCATGCCCCCCAGCGCGTATTCCGAGAGGCCCGCGACGCGGCGCGGCGTCGGCAGCGGCACACCCGCGCGTGTCTCGACCCACGACTCGGACTCGACACATGCGAGGCGCTCGCTGACGATGTGGTCGACTGTGAACGGCGTATCGCCGTCGTTGTACACCTCGACAAACTTGCCGCAAAGCGGCGCGTCGTCGTACAGCTCGAGGTGCACGAGGACGCGCAAACCAGCGGGGAGGTCGTGTCGCTCCGCGGGCACGCGATACTCACACGTCAAGCGCGCGCCGTGCGGCGGCCAGTGGACGAGGGGCGAAGCGTGGCGCGTACGGCGCCACGGGAAACGCTCGCGCGGCGCGCCTCGTTCGGTGCGCACCAGGGTGAGCCCATCGAGCCCGACATCGACCACGACGCCGTCGATGGTGAGCCGCGCGACGGGCTCGGCTGCCGCTTGCGGCAAGCTCGGAGTCGAGGTGCGCAAGAGGCTCGCGCCGTCGCGCAAGTCGTCGAGCGCGACGGTCACAGCGCCCCGAGTCAGGTCCAGAGCGCGCCGCACCAGACCGTTCTCGAGTGTGACGCGCCCCGCGGCATCGGGCCCCTCGATGTGCGCGCTGTACGGCGCTGCGGTCGTGAGCCAGTCCACCGCTGCCGCGCCGAGCCTCGGGGCTGACTCCTGGGTCACGGCGTCGGAGCTCGACGTCGAGAGAATCTGGCTCTGACCGTGCGCCGCACCAAGCCCCAGGAATACGTAGGACACGAGGTGGGTACGAGCAGCCGAGCGTGAGCGATGGTGGGACATTCAGAGGGCAGATTCAGGGGCGGCGCAGGGCGAGGGACAGCGTGACACGACGCACCTCGCCGCGGCGCGCGTCGACCTCGACTTCGGCGAGCTCGTAACCCTCGCCCTCGGCCCGCACCCGATACGAACCGGGTGGCAGGCAGCGGTCGAGCAAGATGGGTCCGTCGGTGTCGACCTGGCGCAGGATACGGTGTCCGTTCTCCGCGCGAGTCGACGAGCGCGACGAGCTCGCCTTGGTTGTTCGCGCGAGTCGAGTCCTGGCGGAGCGCCTCGGGCCGCTCGCCCCGCAGATAATCGGCACCGTATACAGGCGCGAGCTCGACGCCGCGCACGGACTCTCCGCCGGCCTCGACGACGATGTGCACGAGCGTGTGCGAGCTCTCGAGCGTGACGTCGCGACTCGGCGCCTTGATCACGAGGCCGCCCCGCGCGACATCCCGCAGCGCGACCGCCAGGCGCTCGATGGGTGTCGGTAGGAGCGAGAGCTCGTACTCGAAACCCGGCTCGAGACCGACGAGCTCGAAGCTGCCGTCACGTTCAACCGGCGCCGTCACGACGTCGTGGCGTACGCGACTGTCCATCCGCCGAGGTCTCTCGTATTCTCACGTTTCTCGTAGTTTGACGTCAGCGCTGGCCCGTCGGTCATGGCGCTGACCACGACCCTGCCGGTGGACCATGCACAACTCCTCCACACACTCCTTGCCGCTCGCGTTGCTCACGCTCGTTTGGGGTTGCGCCAGCACGCAACAGGGCTCGGCGGAGGCGCCCCTCACGACCGACGCGCCCAGCATCGCGGACACCGAGGTGCCGAGCGACGCAGACACCGAGCGAACCGAGGAGACTTTAGACACGCTCGCTGTGCTCCCGATCGTGATGGTCGACGTGCACATCGCGCAGCACCGCGCCGAGGTGTGCGCGCTGTGCGCGGTCTACGAGCAGGTGCGCGAATCGACGTTCGTCGTGTTGACGGACTCTGGGCTCGGCTCGGCGGTGCTCGTCGGCGCACGCGGGTTGGCGTTGACCAACGCGCACGTCGTCGGCGATTCAATGAACGTCACCGTCGGGCGCTACGACGGTGAGACCTTCAGCGCGCGGGTCGTCGCGTTCGACCTGCACGAAGACTTCGCGCTGCTGCGTATCGCGGAGCTCGCGCCTACGACGCCCGTCGCGAGCCTGCGCGCGACTCCCCCGCGTGTCGGCTCCGAGGTCTACGCGGTCGGGCACCCGCTCGGGCTCGGCTGGACGATCTCGCGCGGGATCGTGTCGGGGTTGCCAGTCATCGGCGGCCGCGCGATGGTGCAGACCGACACGCCGATCTCACCCGGCAACTCCGGCGGGCCGCTCGTCGACGCGCAGGGCTACGTCGTCGGCATCGTGACCGAGAAGCTCAGCGGCGGCGGCGCCGAGAACATCGCGTTCGCGCGACCGGCAGCCGCGGCGTTGCAGTTCCTCCGGGACGCGGGCATCTCGATCGGCGAGTGAGCGAGGCCCCACGCGAAGGTCCCCCAAAAAAGTTCCCCAAAAAAAGTCTCTGGGCGCTGGCCTCATCGGCCCATCGATCATCCGCTGCTCACGCGCGGCTGCGGCTCAAAGGGCTGCGACTGAAAGAAATGAGCCCTCCGCGCGCTCGCCTGCGCGGAGGGCTCGGCCACGGGCTACTGCCCGGGCAGGTGACCACCCCACTCGCCTGGAGGAGGTCACCGTTCCATCCTACAGAACGTTCGATCGGTTGAAAGCGTTGGACGCACGCGGAAACAGTCACCCAGCCCAGTTCGAGGCTAGTGCCAGCCGGAGGCGACAGTACCAATACGAGACACCGCCGGCCGAAGGGCACCTTGGCCAGCCCGAGGACTGGGTTTCGATGCAGTCCAGCGGGAGCTTTTCGTCCCCACGGCCGATGGATCCAACGCTGGTGGAACGACCCCGTAATACGAGTCTTGCGAGGCGAGGCTCGTCCTTTGGGCGCCATAGGTAGAGACTCATCTAGGGTCCTTCGCCCAAAGGGTCGTCGCCCACCCTCGTTTCCCTTTCGGAGCCCCACCCCTGGAGCCGCCCATGTCCATGCGCTTGTTGCTGATCCTGCTCGCCCTCTCGTCACCGGAAACGCTCTTGGCGCAGGACAAGGGGGGGCCCGGCAAAGGCCCGCCCGCCCAGGACCCGGCGGGCAAAGGCACGCCCGTGGCGCGTCCGGCGGACAAGCCGAAGACGGACCAAGAGCGCAAGCCCGTCGGTGACGCCGACGCGGAAGCCCAGAAGGCTCGGCGTGCGGAAGCCGAGGAGCAGGAGGCGCGCCGCGTTGCCGAACAGAAGCGCCTCGAGCAAGAGCGCATCAAGCTCGCCCGTGAGCAGCAGGAGCAGGACCAGCGGAAGGCCAAGGAGCAGCAGCAAGACCAGGACCGCGCGCGCCAGGACGCAGCGCGGCGCGACGCCGAGCTGCTCCGTTTGCGGGCCGCGTTCGGCGAGGAGTTCTTCGCGATGCAGCGCACGGTGAACGAGCTGCTGGCCACCGCACGCGAGACGTCGGGGAACGGCGCGGACACCTTCGCCCAAGCACGCGACGAGATCGCGCGCAGGTACCGCGGCGAGTACGCGACCCTGCGCACTTCGTACACCGAGAAGGCCAAGTCCGCGGGCCTCGTGTTCGAGCTGCCCGAGGACGTCGGCGGCCTCGCGCGGGTCGCGCGCGAGGCGGCGCCCGCGGCGGCGTTGCGCGCGCAGTTCGACAACTCGGTCGCCGAGCTCGCGCGCGCCGTCATCGCCGAGCTCGAGGTCGCGCGCAAGACGTCAGGTTCGGATGCGGCCGCCTTCGCCAAGCAGCGCGGTGACATCGCCGGCCGCTACCGCGCGCAGCTGCAAGCCGTGCAGCAGTCGATCGCGGAGCAGGCCGAGGCCAAGGGTGTCGCGGTCGATACGTCCGACGTGTCGAAGCTGATGCAGGCCCTCTCCGCAGCGGTCGCACCCACGCCGCAGCCGGCGCCCACGCCCGTCGACCCGCCGACCGACCGGCGGCCCGTCGCGCGACCGATCGAACGACCGGCCGTTGACGCCGCGACGCCGCCGGGCGCCAAGCCCGCGCCGGACGCGACCCCGGCGCCGGCCAAACCTGCGCCGGCTCCCGCGCAGCCGCCCACGCCCGTCGACCCCGAGGGCGCGACGCCCAAGCCGCAGACGGTCGACGCGACGACCCTGCGCAAGCTCTTCGACAACCGCGCGAGCGAGCTGCGCGACTCGATGCTCGCCGAGTTGAAGGCCCTCGATACGCCGCCGCGCTCGGCCGACTACACCACCCGTCGTCCGGCGCTCATCGCAGGTTACCGCGAGCAGCTCGGCGCGTTCCGCGGGAGCGTGGTCGAGCGCGCCAAGGCCGCGGGGATCGAGATCGTCCTGCCGAGCGACGCCGACGTCGCGCCGGTGTTCGGTCCGGGACCGAAACCGGCGCCTGTCGAGAAGAAACCCGGCGACGACACACCCGCCGAGGGGACGACCCCGCCCAAGGAAGAAGCCAAGACCGGCCCGGGCGGGAAACGCACCCGCGGGCCGCGTTTTGGCGGCGGCAACGGCTGAGCGCTGCAGAGCGGTCGGCGCGGGAACACGCGGGCGCGGCGCAGCGCGAGTAGCATGCGCCGTCATGAAGTTGCTCCCGACCTTGCTGCTCGCCGCGCTCCCGTGCGCGGCGCTGCTGCAAGAACCCAAGCCTACAGTCCCGCCCATGGATGGCCCGCGCGCAGTGATCGGTCAGGCTGGCGCGCCTTTCCGCGTCAACGACCACCTCGGCCGCCTCGCTGCCCCCATCGCGGCCCCCGTCGCGGGTGGCGTCCTGGGGAACGAACGCTGGACCGTGCTCGCCTTCTATCCGAAGGCCGCGACCCCCGGGTGAACCCGCGAGATGTGCTCGCTGCGGGACGCAGCGACCGAGCTCGGGGAGCTCGGGACCAACATCTTCGGCGTGAGCCGTGACAGCGTCGAAGAGCTCGCGAAGTTCGTGGAGCAGGAGAATCTCAACTTTGCCCTGTTGTCCGACCCGGACGGCAGCGTCACGAAGAAGTATGAGGTCGACATGGAGGGCCGCCCGTTCGCGAAACGTGTCACCCTCGTCCTCGATCCCAAGGGCGTCATCCGCGCGCGCGAAGAATCCGTCAAGGTCGACGCGCACGGTCAGGACATCGTCGCCTTGGTGAAGCGCCTGCGCGACGAAGCGAAATAGCGCAGGACGGCCGTCCTTAGGGCCCGCGCCACAGAATCCAACTCACATCGCGGCGCCCACGCTGCGAGTTGGTTTCTGCGGCGCAGGATCCTAGCGCAGCTCGAGGACCTGGCCGTCCGCGAGGAGGCGCGCGGTCAGGCGCTCGCGGTCGAGGGCCTGCACGTCGACGTCCTCCTCGAGCGTGTGCACCGCCGCTGTCCCTGCGGACTGGCCGAGCACGAAGAAGACCGGCTCCATCCGGATCGAACCGAACGCCATGTGCGTCGCCGACAACGCGACGGGGACGAGCAGGTTCGTGCACTCGGCGCGCTGCGGCACGAGGGCGTTGAAGCCGATGCCGAAGGGCTCGAAGCCGCCGACCTGGATGTCGCCTTCGTTCCGGACCTCGAGCGCGCCGTCCGCGTCGCGTCGCGCCGTGCGCCGCACGTTGTGCGAGTCCATCGTGTAGGCCGCCATGCCGACGGGCCACGGCGACACACGCTCGCCGAGGCAGTGCAATTCGGTCAGGACCTCCTCGCCCACCATGCGGCGCCCTTCGCGCACGTAGAGCCGATCGGGCCAATGGCCGCTCGCAGCGAACTCATCGCTCGCGAGCCCCCAGGGCGCGAGCTGCGTACGCACGGCCTCGGGCACACGCGGGTGTTGCGACAAGGTCCAGAGGAGGCCTTGTTGGTAACGCACGTGCTCCTCGAACAGTTGCAGGCGTCGTCGGTCGCTCGCCTCGGGCCACTCGTGCGAGAGCCCGATCGCGTCGAGCGAGAACGGGCCGTGGTTGTTCGAGTCGGTCTTGCGGTTCGGCAACGCGGAGAACGTCAGCCACGGGCCGCGGTAGCCGCTCGCGAGCAGCCGGAACAAGAGCTCGTAGTCGCGCTCGTCGTACCCCGCGGGCTGGGTGAACGGCACGCGGTTCTCCGCGTGATCCGTCAAACACAGCCGGAAGCAGTACGCCTGCACGCGGCGATCGCCGCGCCCATCGGCGAGCGGCTCACCCTCGTCGACATCGAGCCCCGGCAGCAGGCCCGAGGTCGCGTCGCCGGGCGTCACGAACGGGTCGATGCCGCGCGGGAACTGGTGATGGACCGCGTGGGCGTGTTGCACCCCGGCATGGGCCTCGCCGTAGTCCGCGCTCGACTCGCGACCGACGGAGTAGGTGACCCCGGCCTCCGCGAGCAGATCGCCTTCGTAAGTCGCGTCGAGGAACACACGCCCGCCGATTCGCCTGCCGTCGACGAGCTGCAGCGACTCGATGCGACCGTCGCGCGAGCGTGCGCCCCGCGCGCGTTCCGCGCCGACGGTGGCCTCTCGAGGCGCGCGGTCGAGCGCGCCGTAGATCACTCTCAGGCTCGCCTCGGCGACGAGCGCGTCGAGGACGGTCTGCGCCGCCGAAGGTTCGAAGACCCACACCGCCCCATCGTCCCCGGGCCGCGCTGCACCGCCGTGTTGGACACGGAACACGAAGTCCTCGCGGCGCTGCTGGCGCCACGCGCCGTCGCCTCGGTAGTGCGCGCCGAGGCGTCGATAGAACTCGCGCGCGAGGCCACCGACCACTTCGCGTCGACCGACGTCCGTGTACCCGAGCCCGGCGGTCGTCATCCCGCCGAGCAGCGCATCGGGCGAGACGAGCACGACGTCGCGACCCATGCGCGCGACCTGCAAGGCGGCGGCGACGCCGGCCGAGGTGCCGCCGTAGACGATCACCTCGGCGGTCACCTCGGCGGTCAGGTCGGGTTGGACCTCCTGCGCGCTCGCGTCTTGCGCGTCGCGCGAGTGTTGGTCCGCTCCTTGTGCAGCGCCGGGCCAGCCGAAGCCGTGTAGCGCCGTGATCCAGAGCGCCGCGACCGCAACGAGGCTGCGCTGGATGCGGGTCCGCCCCACACGCGCGATGGCCTCGAGGCGACTTAGCATCGAGCGCACCATGACCTCACTCGCGGACGTCGATCAGCGTCGTGCGGCGCTGCACCGCGGCGAGCTCCTCGAGCTTCTCGACCGTGCGCTCGAGGGCGGTGAAGAGCGCGCCCGGCAGACGCCCCGCGGCGTGGTGCGCGCGCATCGTCTCCAGCACCGAGCCGTAATAGGCGAGCGTCCCGGCCTTCTTGGCCGTGAACCGCACGAAGACCGCGTCGCCGACGAAGAGCTGGTCGCCGACGACCGAGCGCGCGTTGTAGAGCTTGTCCGCGCACGAGACGAGCACGACGTCCGCGTTCGCGGTGGCGAGGTGCGCGAGGTAGCGCCGTTTGCGCTCGAGCCACGGCTCCTTGAGCCCGGCCTCGTCGGGGAGGCCATCGGTGCAACCGTCGACGATGTGCGCCACGCGGGGACCGAAGCGCGCCTCGATGTCGAGCAGGGTCGCGGTCCCGCCTTGGTCCTCGGGACCGTCGTGCAGGAGCGCCGCGATGGCCTGGTCTTCGTCGCCCCCGTACTCGAGCACCAGCGAACACACACCCAAGAGATGCGAAACATACGGGACGTCGCTGCCCTTGCGGGTCTGGCGCGCGTGCAAGCGTGTCGCGTAGACGAGCGCGGTCTCGAAGCGATCGGTCAAGGACATGGCGCAGCGCGACACACGGGGACTGAGACGCCAGCCCCCTTCGGGCCCGCATTCTAGGAGCCTGCGCCACAGAAACCAACTCACATCGCGGCGCCCACGCAGCGAGTTGGCTTCTGTGGCGCAGGCTCCTAGCCAGCGCTGCGGCCGCGTCGCGCGGGGTTTTTCGAGGATCGCGCCGCCCTGCACGAACGGGCGGTTCTCGCCTGCTGTTGGGGTTGGAGTCCTGCGCCACGACCGCCTGTGTCTCGACCTGGAATCGACCCTCGTCCCGATGTGCGCCGCGAGCCAAAGAACCGCGTCTCGTGGGCCAAAGCCAGGGACACTTCGTTGCATTCGCGACCCCCAACCAAACACGGCGCGACGACCGCCCGGCGCGCCGTGTGCTCCGACCCAGCGCGAGCCCCTCGGCGCACCCGACCCCCTCGGCGCGCCCGGGACCCTCTGAGCCCGGACACTCGGGGCCCGAACCCTGCTCGCAGCGGCGCTGGGCGGTCCCGAGACCCACCCTACGACGACGACCCACACCACATGTACGCGCTGCCTCGACACGAGCTCGACGCTCTCATCCTCGTCGGTGACGATCCCGCGATCGCGGAGCGTTGCCTCTCGGCGCTCGTCGCTGTGTCGCTCGACATGGCGGTCCGGACTTGGGTCGTCGAAGTGCGCGAAGGTGTCGGACAAGGCGCGCGCCTGCACGAGCGCTGTGTCTGGACGCGCGCGGTCGCAGGCCACGGCAGCGTGCAGTCGCAGGTCGAGCGTGCGCTGAGCGAGGGCCACGCGCCCCTCGTTCTCGTGCTCGACGGATCAGCGGCGATCGACGCCGATACGCTCCGCGAAGCGCTGCGCCACATGGAGAGGCAGTCCTCGCTCGCGGCGGTCGGCCTCGGCGCGCTCGGCGATTCGCCGCGTGGTGTCCGTGGGCGCGACCTCGCGTCGGGCCGGGTCGGGCCGCTGCTGGCGCTGCGTCGGACCGCGCTGGACACCATCGGTGGTTTCGGCACGGACCGTTTTGCTGGCGCGCAGGCGGAGTTCGAGGCCTGGTGCCGGCGCGCCGAACGCGCGGGTCTCGACGTCGCGCTCAGCGCTCCGCGCGAGGCGCTCGCGTCGCCCGCGATTCCCGTCGCCCCGGAGGCAGCGCGCTTGCGATTGATGCGCACGCTGGAGTCCCCCGTCTTCGAACGGCGGACGTTCCGCGATCGCCCGTCGAGCGTCGAATCTGCGCCGGAGGACTTGGGGCGGGCGCTACTGGAACGGGTGGTTGCGCAGCTGAGCCCTTCGGTTGGTTGCGCGGGTCCCAGGAACCGCGTTCAGCGGTAGGGTTGGGGTTGTCGAATCGGCGTACGGTACCAGGTACGCGGCGCCGATTCGGAACCGAGGGATGCTCTTGTGTTCGGAGGCGCTATTCTCGCGCCAATGGACCACAACCGTCCCTATCGCGAGCTGACCCCGGCTGCCGTCATCTCGGGCGTCCTCCTCGGCGCGGTGCTCAATATGGGCATCTGCTTCGCTGGCCTGCAGATCGGGTTCACGATCGTCGGCAGCGCAGTCGCGGCGGTGCTCGGCTTCGGCATCCTGCGCGGCATCCTGCGCCGCGGCTCGATCCTCGAGGTCAACATCTTCCAGACCGTCGCCTCGGGTGTGAACACGGTCAACGCGGGGATCATCTTCACGGTGCCCGTGCTCTTTTTGCTCGGCCTGCAGGACGAGATCAGTATCCCGGCGCTGTTGATCGCGACCATGTCGGGCTCGATGCTCGGCGTCGCGCTGATCATCCCGTTGCGCAAGCAGATCATCGAGTACGAACGCCTGCGCTTCCCCGAGGGCACGGCCGTTGCGTCGATCCTGCGTTCGCCAGGCGCAGGGATGCGGAAGTCGATGTTGCTCCTGGGTGGGATCGTCGTCGCGGCGACGATCACCGGTCTGACGCAGGTGCCCTTCGGCGCGCCGCTCCTGCACGAGAAGTACGACGTCGGCAGATGGACCGGGATCCCGGCGACGTTCAACCTCTGGTTCGCGGTCTCGACTCTGTCGTTGGGAGCAGGGTTCCTCGCGGGCCGCGGAGGCCTGGTCGTCCTGTACGGGACGCTGCTCAATTACTGGGTGCTCATCCCCGCCGCGATCGGCCTCGGTTGGTTGCCCCCGAGTCTCGCCCCCGAGACCGCTGCAGCGTTGAAGGAAGGGCTCTTCGCGTTGCCACACGGCGACGCGGCAGAGGCCTTCTTCGGCGCCTTCGCCAAGTTCACCTCGCGCCACGTCGGCATCGGGATGATCCTGGGCGGAGCGATCGCCGGCATCGTCGTCGCCGCTCCGGCGCTGCGCGCGGCGCTCGCGAGCCTGGGCCAGAGTGTTGGAACCGACGGCGAGCGCGAGGAGGCGCCTCTCAGCGTTCTCTCGATCGCGTCGGTCGTGGGCCTAGGAGGCCTTTTCCTGGCGACCTACCTCTCAGGCCACGGTCAGGTGTCAGTCGTGCAGGCGCTGCTCTGCACCGTCGCGGGTGGCGCCTGGCTCTGGCTCGCGGGCCTCGTCGTCGCGCAAACCACGGGCCGCACGGATTGGTCGCCGTTGTCGGGCCTCGCGCTCATTGCGATCGCGATCATGATGGGCATCCTGGGCACTGGCCGCGAGATGATCGTGCCCGCCGTGACGGTCGGTGCGGCCATCTGCGTCGCGACCTCCATGTGCGCCGACATGATGGCGGACTTGAAGACGGGGTATCTCGTCGGTAGCAAGCCGCTGAAACAGCAGATCGCCCAGATATCTGTCGCGTGGATCGGACCAGGCATCGCGCTCTTCACCGTCGTCCTCCTCTGGAAGGCCTACGCATTCGGCCCGGATCAAGCGGCGATCCTGCACGAGCGCGCGGTCACCGCCGGTGGCGAGGTGCTCGCGGCGTGGGAGGCCGGCGGAGGCAGCGCCGAGAAGCTCGCGGCGGGTTACCCGAGACTCGGGGCGCCCCAGGCTGGCGCGCTGAAGTCGGCGATCGAGATCGTGCAGTCGGGCGACGTGCCCCTCGGCAAGTACGCGACGGGCGCGATCGCGGGCCTCGCGGTGTCCGTGCTCGTGTCACCCGGCATCGGCGTCATGGTCGGGCTGTCGCTGTACCTGCCCTTCGAGTACATGATCGTGTTCGGCATCGGCGGGCTGCTCTCGCTGCTGTTGACTCGGCTCAAAGGCGCCCGCTGGGTTGAAGACACCGGGCTCCCGGTCGCTGCGGGCCTCATCGTGGGTGACGCGCTCGTGAACGTAGTCGTGGCCGTGATCAAGGTCGGCAAGGAGATGCTGTGATGGCGGTACGTCTTGTATTCATCGTGGCGTTCTGCGTCATGATCGTCGGCGCGGCCGGCTTCTCGAAAGAGATCGAGCCGCTCGCCTGGCCCCTGTATCTCGGCGGCCTCGCCGTCACGCTCGTCTCGGGCTTCGCGCTGCGCAAAGCGAACCAGCGCTCGACGGCAGCAGCCGCTGTTGGCAGCACGAGCCTCGCGTCGCTGGTGAACGCGGTCGAGGTGATCCGTGACGAAGTGGCGGCGCTCGAGGCCTCGGCTGCTACGGGTGACGCGAAGGCGCTGCTCGTTCGCCTCGACGCCGTCCTCGCGCGCTGCGCGAGCCTTGGGGAACGCAACGAGGACTACATGAAGTCCCTCGGCATCAAGCGTTATGTCCAGGTCTGGGACGGCTTCGCCACGGCGGAGCGCCTCTTGGCGCGGGCCTGGTCGATGACCGCCGACGGCTTCGCGGACGAGGGGCGACGGGAGCTGCCGCGCGCACGCGCGGCGTTGGAGCGGGCAGCGTCGGCGCGGTAGTCGTCCGAGCCACGCGACGCCATGGTCGCCCTGGCCGAATGGCCCGTGGATCGCCTCAAGTCGCCCGGACAAAGGCTCCGATGAGCCCCGGGCGGTATGCCTCTCGTCGTGACACAAACGCACCGAATCCCCGGCGCATGGGCCCACTCTCGCGCGGGGTTCACGATCCTCGAGCTCGCGATCGTGTTGGTCGTCCTCGCGGTGCTCTCGAGTTTCACGATCCCCGCTTGGTTCGATCGGCCCGAGGTGACGCTCGACAACGCGACGCGCCTCCTCGCGCGCGATCTGCGTGACGTGCAGAACCGCGCGGCGCTCTACCAAGAGACCTTGCTGGTGCACCTCGACGAAAACGGGTATCGCGTGACGACCGAGGACGGGGCGCCGCTGATCTCGCCGTACGGGGACTCGAGCTACGAGCGCCGCTTCGATCGCGACGCCATCTTTCGCGGCGTGACCCTCGACTCGTTCGACCTCGGGGGACTCGACGCCGTCGAGTTCACGCGCAAGGGCACGGCGCGCCAGGGTCTGCGGGTGGTGCTGCGCTACCGCGGCGAGCAGCGCGTCCTGCGGATGCGTTCGTTCAGCGGCATGATCGAGATCGACGGGCTGCGTGTCCCGTGGGTCGACGGCGGTTGACAAAACCCTCGAAAGACAGCGACCTCGCGTGCCTTCTGTGCGCGCCTGCGGAAGGAGGCTCGCAGCCCACTCTCCGCGCGTCGCGCGGTGACGTGACTCCGGAGGTCGTGACAGGTTGAAGTCACGCCGCGAGTGGGCTGACGAGCGGTCGGGCGGAGCGTGCGAGCCCCACTCCCGACTGACTCGAGTTCACCACGGATTTGCGAAATCCGTAAGGTCGAATTCCGGAGGGCGCGCGGATCCCTGGTGATTGCCCGGTCTGCGCGTGGGGTTTGACCAGGCCGCGCTGTGGGCTGCCGAATCGGCGCCGCGTACCTGGTACCGTACGACGATTCGGCAACCTCGACCGGCGACCAGATTCAATCGGCGGACCAGCCGCTGAACCCACCACGCAGCGCGTAGACGGCGCCGAAGCCGTGCCCGAGGAAGTAACTCGCGACGTCGAGCGAGCGCCCGCCATCGGCGCACCCGAACACGATGCGTGTGTCCTTCGGGAGGCTCATGTACGAGTCGGAGTGGTCGTAGTCGAGGGGCTCCGCGTCGACGCCCGCTGCGAGCGGCGCGGCGCTGCGTTCATCGGGCAGGCGGACGTCGATGAAGCGGAAGGCCTCGCCGCGGCCGCGCCAGCTGCGCAGGTCGTCGGGCGAAACCTGGCGCTCGCGGTCCATCGTCTCGGCGCGCAGGATCGTCTGGATGACGTCCTTCACGTCGAGCAGGTTGTGGTCCTTCGCGACCTGCGCGAGGGTGTCGGAGGGCTGGAAGCCGCAGGCCGAGCAGCCGCCGACGTGGAAACGCTGGAAGAGGGCACGTTGCGCGGAGGGCGCGACCGCGAGGATCGCCTCCATCGTCATGTCCGGCGTGATCGTGAGCGTGGCGTCAGCCATGGGTGTGAAGGTCGCTGAAGGAAGCGGGTGGCGGGTGGCCTCGACGCGCGGCGTAAAGGCAGCCCGAGGGCATGCGAAAGGACCCGGCGAAGCGGTCCTAGAGCCAAAGGAATAACACGCAGAGGGCCGCGATTCCGCACCGAACCGGGTGGAGCCGGGCCTCAGTCTCGGAACGGCGCGTCGTCAGGGTCCGAGATCGACGTTCGTGCGGCTGCCAGGGGTGACCGTGAGCGTCCGGACGCCGAGCGAGGCGCCGTCGAGGTCGTACTCGGTCAACGTCAACTCGCCCGCCGGCACGACGACCACGAGCCGCGCGAGCCACCCGAACGACTGCGCGCGCACGACCCGCCCGCCCTGCTCGACGACGAGGATCCGGGGCGTGGTGTCGTGGTTCTCGACGACGAGGGTCGCGGCGGGAGCCAGCGCAACCGCGACCTCGCGCGGCGCGTCGAGGGTCCCGACCTCGCCGACCTCGACGTGACCGATGCGGTCCTGCGTGAACACCGCGAGGGTGTACGCGCCCGGCAGGAGGTACTGCGGCGAGCGCCCCGAGAGCGCGAGCCGCGCGAGCTCGAGCGGGTGGGCGCCGTGGCGCGCGCCCTCGACCCGGAGGCCTGCCGTAGTGCCGCCCTCACTCTCGATCCGCACCGCGCCCACGGGGATGAGCGTCAGGACCGGCGCTGGCGAGGCTCCCGCGCCGTCGGCGGTTCTACCGACGACGCCGCGCAACGGCTCCGAGACGGCGGCCGACGAAGCCGCGAACACGATGTAGGGTTCGGCGCCGACCGGTTCCAACTCGAAGGCGCCCTCAGCGTCGATCCGGCACTGCGCCATATGGCCCGTCCGCTGGCCGATCGCGTTCACGCGCACACCGTCGCGATCGATGCCCTGCACACCGTCGAGGACGACCCGCCCGCGGATCAACGTCGACGGCTCGACACGCAGCTCGAACCCGCCTTCGGGCGCCGCCTCGCGGGCATCGATCAGGCGCGGCGAGCCGATGAAGCGCGGACCCGCGCGCTCGGTCAACGGCGCGATCCAGAAGAGGCCGGCGCGTGGCAGGGACAACGTGAAGCGTCCCTCGGCGTCGGTCGCCGTGGTGGCGATGTAACGATTCCCTTCCGCGAACGGACCGCCGAGGCCGACGGGGCTCGTCGAGGCGACGACCGTCATTCCGACGACGGGCGCGCCTTGGTCGTCGAGCACACGCCCGCTGCGCTCGATCACCGGGGGGAGGTCGGGCCGCAGGGTGCCGTCAGGGCCGAGCGGCGCCTGACGCTCGTTGGGCACGAGGATCGACTCGCCTTCGAGCGCGGCCGGCTGCGGCGCAGGGTCGCCACCGCGACCCGAGTCGGATGGGGAGCGGAGGGACCACCAGACGACCGCGGCGGCCGCAATGCAGGCGAGGATCAACAACACACGGGACATACCGCGAGGATGGGCGCAGCGCGCCTCGGGCGCAAGCGTCGGCTGCCGCGGGTATCCTCTTGCGCTCGAAGGCGCGCGCCTCCATCGCATGGTGCGGTGACGAGCGGGTGTCGAACGCCTCCTTTGTCACCCGCGCGGATCGCTGCGCAGGGACTCGCCCAGGACGCTCCCATGTCGGAAGCCAAGATCGCCACCCGCGCCGCTGATTACGCCCAGTGGTACCAAGACGTCATCCAGGCCGCCGACCTCGCCGAGGCGGCGGGGGTCGTCAAAGGCTGCATGGTGATCAAGCCGCACGGGTACGCGATCTGGGAGAAGATCCAGGCCGCCCTCGACACGCGCTTCAAGGCCACGGGCCACAAGAACGCGTGTTTCCCGCTGCTGATCCCGATGAGCTTCCTGCAGAAGGAGGCCGAGCACGTCGAGGGTTTCTCGCCCGAGCTCGCGGTCGTGACACACGCGGGCGGCAAGGAGCTCGAGGAGCCCTACGTCATCCGTCCGACCTCGGAGACGATCATCGGCCACTTCTTCGCGAAGTGGATCAGCTCGCACCGTGACCTGCCGCTGCTGATCAACCAGTGGGCCAACGTGATGCGTTGGGAGCTGCGCACCCGCATCTTCCTGCGGACGAGCGAGTTCCTGTGGCAGGAGGGGCACACGGCGCACGCGACGCACGAGGAGGCGATCGAAGAGGTCCAGCGCATGCTCGACATTTATCGCGAGGTCCTGCACGACGTGCTCGCGGTGCCGGTGATCCAAGGGGTGAAGACCGCCAACGAGCGTTTCGCGGGCGCGGTCGAGACGCGCTGTATCGAGGCCTTGATGCAGGACGGCAAGTCCCTGCAGGCCGGCACGAGCCACGACCTGGGCCAAAACTTCGGCAAGGCGTTCGACGTAAAGTTCCAGAACGCCGCCGGGGAACGGGAATATGTGTGGCAGACCTCGTGGGGTGTGTCGACACGCTTGATCGGCGCGGTGATCATGACCCACTCGGACGACGACGGCCTCGTGCTGCCGCCGAAGCTGGCGCCCATCCACGTCGTGATCGTGCCGATCTACCGCAAGGAAGAGGAGCGAATCGCCGTGTTCGAGGCGGCTGACCGTATCGCCGCCGAGCTGCGCGACGACGGGTTGACGGTCGAGGTCGACACACGCGAGGGCCTGAAACCGGGCGCCAAATACTACGACTGGGAACGCAAAGGCGTGCCGATGCGCCTCGAGCTCGGGCCGCGCGACCTCGAGAACCGCGCGGTCATGTGCAAGATGCGCATCGCCGGCGCGGATGCCAACGGCAAGGCCATCAAGGAGACCCTGTCGTGGGACGGGCTCGGCGTGCAAGTCGGCGAGCGCCTCGACAAGTTCCAGCGTTTCCTGTTCGAGCGCGCGCTCGCGTTCCGCGAGGCGAACACGAGCTCGGTCGACACGTGGGACGAGTTCGTCGCCTGTTTCGACGAGAGCCGCTCGAGCTTCGTGTACGCCCACTGGGACGGCACGACGGAGACCGAGCTCTCGATCAAAGAGGCCACCAAGGCGACGATCCGTTGCCTCCCCCTCGCGGGCCAGGGTCCGGCGCCGGAGCCGGGCCAGTGCATCAAGACTGGCCGCCCGAGCGCGCGCCGAGTCTTGTTCGCCAAGAACTATTGAGGGTGTCGCTGCGGGTGTCCCTGCCGACCCCGCGAGTTGATTCGTTGATGCCAAGCGACTCAAAGCGTCTCGATTTGGGACACGGGCGACGCGGTGTGCGGCACGCAAGTGCGGCACGCAAGTGCGGCACGCAAGTGCGGCACGAATGTGCGACGCGCGGAGCGTGCGGAGTGCGGCACGCAGCGTGGTGCGCAATGCAACGCGGTGTGCGGCATGAATCTGCGGTACGAGTCTGCGGATCGCGCAGCCTGCTAGCATCGAGGGAACGGGTGTGGACTCGGGCAGGGGCCCGGGAGACTCCGCGCCTTGCTCCTACCTGTCCTTCTTTCGATGCAATCCCAAATCTCTCTCGGCTCCGGCCTGGCGCTGATCCTCGCCGCGACCGGCATGGCGCAAGCGCCGGACGTCATCCACTACACCTTCGATTCCGGCAACGCGAACAACTCCGCTGTGCCGGGGGTCGGCAACGGAACACCGAACACTTCGGTGATCTTCGGGCCAACTCTCTGCAATGACACCGCGATCGTCGCGGCGGTAGCGCCCCAGATCGCGAGCGGCTGGCAGCTCGACCTCGGCATGAGCAGCTGGACGATCGCGATGTGGCTCGACCTGCGGGTCGGTGGCAACGCGTTCCAGTACTTCTACGGCGCGTCCGGCACCGGCGGCTTCCGCTGCTTCGGCGCCGGCGCGGCCGGCGTCAACGGCGTCATGTTGCGCACCCTCGGTGGCGCCGACGTGATCCTGCCCGGGGGCACGGTCAACACCGGACCCGTTCACTGCTGCTGGTCGTTCGACAACACGACCAATGTGGTGAGCGGCTATGTGGACGGCGTCAACGTGGCGACGGTCCTACTGACGAGTCCGGCGAACCTGAACAGCACCGCGGCGGACTTCAATGTCATGCGCTACACGGCCGGTTCGCCGATGCTGACGGGCAACCTGCTCGACGATTTCCGCGTCTACCGACGCGCGCTCAGCGCCGGGGAAGTGGCGGCGCTGGTCGCTGGATGTGGTCAAGGCGGCGGGATCGGGTCGAGCTATTGCGGCCCGGCGGTCCCGAACACGAGCGGTGGCTCGGCGGTCCTCACCGCGAGCGGCTCCGAAGTCGCAGCGAACAACAACGTGACCTTGCAGGCGAGCAGCCTGCCGGCGAACCAGTTCGGGTTCTTCCTGACCAGCATGACCCAAGGCCTCGTCATGAACCCGGGCGGCAGCAACGGCAACCTCTGCCTCGGCGGCACGATCGGTCGTTACGTCGGGTCGGGTCAGATCATGAATGCGGGCGCGGGCGGCACGATCAGCCTGACGCTCGATTTGACGCAGACCCCGGCCGGCGGGGTATTCGTCTCGATCGCCGCTGGCGAGACCTGGAACTTCCAGGCCTGGTTCCGCGACATCGGACCGATGGGCCAGCCGGAGTCCAACTTCACGGACGGCCGGTCGATCACTTTCCAATAGCGGATTCCACGGCGCGGCGGGCTCGTCCCGAAGACGCATCGACCGCAGCTTCACCTGCGATCGCAGCGCCTTCGGGGCGAGCCCGCCGTGTCGGTCCGTACGAAAGCTCGGTGACGACCTTGTGTTGGATCACTCACATGAGCGAATCGCTTCATGCGACTCGAGCGTGACCTGGGGGTCGAAACGACGGATGCTCGACGTTCCGCGACAGAGCGGCAGAAGCTGCTACTGTGATCCGCCGGGGTGTGGATCCGGATCGGAAGTCCAGGGTCATCCCGCCCTCAGAGGCGCTTTGACTCTCCAAGATGCAATACCGAGCCCCATTCGGCGGTGCCCTTCCGCTGCTCCTCACCGCGACCGGCATGGCCCAGGCGCCGGACGTCATCCACTACTCCTTCGATTCCGGCAACGCGAACAACTCCGCGACCTCGGGGGTCGGGAACGGAACGTCCAACGCTTCCGTTGGATTCGGGCCGACCCTCTGCAACGACACCGCCATCGTGTCAGCTGCGGGACCCGCAATCGCGAGCGGCTGGCAGCTCGATCTCAGCGCGGATAGTTGGACCATCGCGATGTGGCTCGACTTGCGAGTCGGTGGCAACGCATTCCAGCACTTCTTCGGAGCGTTGGCGACCGGCGGGTTCCGCTGCTTCGCCAACAGCGCAGCCGGGTTGAACGGAGTGATGCTCGTCACCCTTGGGGGTACCGGCTCGGATGTGATCCTCCCGGGTGGCTCGATCAACACGAGGCCAGTGCACTGCTGCTGGGTCTACGACAACGCGACCAACGTCGTCAGTGGCTACGTCGACGGCGTCAACGTCGCGACGGTGATGCAGCCCACGCCCCTGAATATTTTCAGTACGGCGGCGGACTTCAACGTGATGCGGTACTCCACGAATTCGCCGATGCTCCCCGGGAACCGGCTCGATGATTTCCGCATTTACCGCCGCGCGCTCAGCGCCGCGGAAGTCGCGGCGTTGGTCGCGGGGTGTGGTCGAATCGGGGCGAGTTATTGCAGCCCCTCGGTCCCGAACACGAGCGGCGGCTCGGCGGTCCTCACTGCGAGCGGCTCCGATGTCGCTGCGAACAACAACGTGACCTTGCAAGCGAGCGGCGTGCCGCAGAACCAATTCGGCTACTTCCTCACGAGCCAGTCCCAGGGGCTGATCATGAATCCGGGCGGCAGCAACGGCGACCTCTGCCTCACCGGGGCGATCGGGCGCTACGTCAGGTCGGGTCAGATCACCCACTCGGGCGCGAGCGGCACTCTCGGTCTGATGCTCGACTTGACGCAGACCCCGGCCGGCGCGGTGTTCGTCTCGATCGCCGCTGGCGAGACCTGGAACTTCCAGGCCTGGTTCCGCGACATCGGACCGATGGGCCAGCCGGAGTCCAACTTCACGGACGGCCGGTCGATTACATTCCAATGATGCGCACGTCGTCGATATCGCCGTTGAAGAACTCGGGGATGCCGCCGCCGGGGTTCCAGGCGCCGAGCACGTAATTGGAGTTCGGCGTGCGCGCGGGCTGCGAACCGATCACGGTCCCGAGCCACGCGCCGTCGAGATAGAACGTCACGGAGTTCGTCGCGTCCATGGCGACCGCGACGTGGTGCCACTGCCCCACGGTGTGCGCTGCGGCGATGTCGTAATCGAGCACGGCGCGGCCGAGCGTCGAGAAACGCTGCGAGTCGAAGAGCAGCAGCCGCGCGGCCCAATCCACCCCCAGGGCGCGGTCACCGCACCGCGAGCGGAGGCGCGTCGAGGTCCAGGAAGGGTTCGCAACGCCCACCGCTACGGCGCCCTTGGGGCGCCTACACTCGGGCCTATGAACAGCGCCTCCGAACGGGTCTCCCCCACCCGCGCCACACTGCACGCCGACCCCCGCTGCGCGCCGCTGCGTTGGACCCGCACCGGCTCCGGTGTCCCGGTTCTATTCGTACACGGCTTTCCGCTGGACCAGTCGATGTGGTGGCCCGCGATCGACGCCCTCGGCCCGGGCTTTGACTGCATCACGCCGGACCTGCGCGGCTTCGGGCATTCCGAGTCGCGTGTCGGCGAAGCGCTCACGATGGAGGGGCACGCCGACGACCTCGCGCGCCTGCTCGACGCTCTCGATCTCGAGGCCGTGCACGTGGTCGCGCTCTCGATGGGCGGTTACGTCGGATTGGCGTTCGCCGAGCGCCACCGCGAGCGGCTCGCCTCCTTGACGCTCGCCGACACGCGCGCCGAAGACGATGGCGACGAAGGGCGCGCCCGGCGCGATCTGGCGGCCGAGCGAGTCCTCGAGGTCGGCCGCGCGACATTCGCGCGCGAGATGCTCGCGAAGCTCGTCGCGCCCGGGGCGAGCCGGCGTGTGCGCGCGGGCCTCCTCGAGGTGATCGAGGCCACCCCGTACGAGACGATCCTCGCGGCCCTCGAAGGCATGAAACGCCGACCCGATCGCACCGCGGTTTTGCGGGCCCTGGCGTCCCCCGTCCTCGTGGTGTGCGGGGCCGAGGACCGCCTCACGCCCCCCGAGCTGAGCCGCGCCATGGTCGCGGCCCAACCCGGCGCGCGCCTCGCGTTGCTCGCGGACGCGGGCCACATGGCGCCCCTCGAGCAGCCGGCCGCGTTCGCGGACGTTCTGCGGGCTTTCCTGCGGGACGTGACCGAGGCCAGTTAGACCCCCCGTGCCCAGAGCGCACCAGTCCCGAGTCAGCGAGGCGCAGCCCTCTGCCGCATGGGAGACGCGCTGCGGTTAGGATCTCTCCCCCCGTTGCCTGCCCGCTGTGCCCACGCCCCTGCTCGTCCTCCTCGCGTTGATCGCCCTTGGCCTCGTCTACGAGGCCTGGGCGCGGCGCCGTGACCGCCGCCGGTGGCCCGCCCCAGGCCAGCGAGTCGACGTCGGCGGGCACCATCTGCACGCCCGGGTCTTCGGGTCAGGTCCGCTGACGGTCGTTTTCGAGGCTGACGAGGGCGCCTGGTCGACCCACTGGGGCACGCTGCCGGAGCGCCTCGCGACCTCCGCGCGGGTCATCGCCTACGACCGCGCGGGCCTCGGCTGGAGCGACACCGGGCCCGCGCCCCGGGACTCCGAGACCCTCGCGCGCGAGCTCCACCAGCTCTTGCGGCGCCTCGCGCCCGACGCAGGTCGGCGTACGGTGATCGTCGCGCATGGCACCGGAGCGCATGTGGCGCGTATGTACGCCCACCGGTACCCCTTCGAGACCCAAGGCCTCGTGCTCGTCGACGGGTACCCCGACACGTTGATCGATCGACTGCGCCGCGAGCAGCTGCGCCCGCCGGTGGCGCCGCCCTGGGCGAGTGTCGTGCAGACTCTCATGGCGCGCCTCGGCCTGTTGCGCCTCATGAACTTGCGCGGCAGCTCGAACGACGGCCTGCCCTTGCCGGAGCGCTCGCGCCGCCTCCTGGACGCCCTCGAGCTCGATCCGCGTGTGCAGGCCGGCGCCGCAGAGGAGCTCGCCGCGGAAGGGCGCACCCTCGAGCAGCTCGCGCGCTTGCGGGAGGCTGGCGACGTGCCGTTCAGCGTGCTCGTGGCCGGCGAGACGCTCGCGGTCGAGCGCGTGCCGCGCACGTTTCCACGCGAGGAGTACAACCGGCTCTGGGCCGAGGAGGGCGCGAAGCTCGCCCGCGGCTCGACCTGTGCCACGGTGAGGCGCATCGAGGGCGCTGACCACTTGCTCCAACTGCGCGCTGTCGACGCCGTAGAACAGGCGACCCGCGCCCTCCTCGCCGACCCGGGCGCTGAGGCTGCGGATCCGACGCCGGATCCCCATGTGTCCCAAAGGCTCGGCTCGCTGCGCGCCGTGCCTCCCGCGCGTCCCGAACAACCGACCAAGGCGCGGCCCATCGACGGGGACGACCCTTTCGCCCACGATGGGCCCGCCACCGACTCGACCCTTCCAGGCGCGAACCAGCCGCGACGCGCACCCGACGCGCGTCCGAGCTGAGCGCCGCGGGCCCAGAGAGCGGCCCATAGAAATCTCCGTCGCGCCTCGCAGGAACGTGTATTCGGCGCGGCGCGACCTAGACGCCACCTCGACGCGCACCACCTCGAGGCGCACCCTTAAAGCCTTCCATGCGATACCGAGCCGACGAGCCTTCCGTGACTCTCCCGCGATCCGCGAGGGGACGAGGGTCCCTGCGCGCTGCGCTCACCACGTTGTGCCGCGGCACCCTGTGCCTCGCGGCCGCGAGCTCGACCGTCGGCTGGTCCGCCCAACAGCCCGATGCGGGGACCGCCCCCGCGCCGCAGGCGCATGACCAGGCGCAGGGCTTCGCCCCGGCCGTGCTCCTCGACACGAGCAAGATGGACGCGAGCACGGTCGAGCTCTTGACGGAGCTCGCCGAGGCCGTGCGCCAGAACCCCAGCGACGGTGACGCTCACGCGTCCCTCGGACTCGCGTACGAGGCCAACACGATCTGGGCGCTCGCAGAGGAGCAGTACGACCACACCGTGCAGCTCCTCCCGGACAAGCCCGAGTGGCTGTACCGACGCGGGCTCATGCGGACGTACAACGGCGACTTCGAGGGCGCCGTGGAGGACCTCGGCGCTGCAGCCGCACGCCTGCGCAACACCGCCGTCGTGCAGGCGCGTTACGGCGATGTGCTGCGTTCCCTCGGACGGCTCGACGAAGCCGCGGCGGCGTGGACCCAAGCGATCGCGTCGGAGGCGAGTCAAGGCCACGGCATCCAGTGGGCCGCGAGCCGCGTCGGGCTCGCGCAGGTCCTGCTCGACCTCGGCGAATACGAACGCGCGCTCGGCCTCGCCGACGAAGCGCTCGCGCTCGACCCGGGCTCGAAACACGCGCACTACACCCGCGGCCTCGCGCTGCGTGAACTCGGGCGCGACGACGAGGCCCGCGACGAGCTCGTGCGCGGCATGACGGCCTACCCCGACTTCCCCACCGACCCGCACTGGAGCCGCCTCGCCGAATATGGCCGCGGGTACAACCGGCGCATGATGGGCATCGAGAACCTGCTGCAAGCGGGTGACCTCGCGAACGCGACGACGGCGTTGCAGGCGATGCTCGCCGAGCGGCCGGAGGACCACTTCGTGCTGAACCTCGCGGCGCGCGCGGCGCTGATGAGCAACGACCGTGACGGAGCCAAGTTCTTGCTCGACAAGAGCCTCACGATCAATCCCGACGCGTCGAACACCTACCTCGAGTATGCGACGGTGCTGCTGCGCGAGATGGGCGAGGCCCAGCAACAAGCGGCGGCGCTCGCGGGTCAGCCTGCGGGCGAAGCCGCGCAGGAGCGTGTGCAGGCCCTCGACACGGAGCTGCGCGCCAAGGTGACACGCGCGCTCGAATTGACGCCGCAGCTCGGTCGCGCGCATTACTACGCCGGGCTCGTTCAATTGCAGACCGCTGGGAACGACCCCGAGAAGCTGCAGGCAGCGGCGACCTCGATGCAGAACGCGCTGCGGCTCGGCTGCACGGAGCCGCGCTTCTACTTGAACCTCGCGCAGGTCTACGGCATGACGAACCGCGCGCGCGACATGGTGCGCTTCGCGGAGCTCGCGTCGTCCAACGCGCCCGACAACGTCGAGGCGCTCTTATTCCTCGTCCAGGCCTACGCGAATGGCGGGCGACAGGCCGATCTCGGCGCGCCCGCGGCGCGACTCGTGCGTGTCGCGCCGACGAACCCCGATGCGCTCGTCACGGCGACACGCGCCTTCCTGACCGTGAACGACCTCGAGGGCGCCGAGAGCGCGCTCGCGGCCTTGGAGGCGATCGCCGCGACGCGCCCGGACTTGCCGAAGTTCTTGGTCGACGCGCGCGCGTTCATCGCGCAGCAGCGCGCCGCCGGTCCCCCACAACCCGCAGCCGGCGACGGAGGTGATCGTTGAATCTCTCTCTCCATCACGCGCAACCTCACTCGCGCCCCCTCGCGCCCCCGAATCACTCCATGTCCCGCGCATACGAGATGCCCGCCGCCACTGAGTACCCCGCCATGGGGCTGAAGCTCGCCATCGTCGCAGCGCTGTGCGCTGGCGCGACGCAGACCTCCGCCGCTGCGCAGGCCGCCGCGCAGGATCGGGCGCCCGACGCCGACGGCGAGGCGCAGGTCGCGCCGTGGTTCGAGGAGGTCGCGGTAGCGTCCGGGATCGACTGGACCTACGTGAGCGGCGCCACGAGCGACTACTGGTTCCCGGAGATCATGGGCGGCGGCGTCGCGCTGTTCGATTATGACGGCGACGGGGACCTCGACGTGTACCTCGTGCAATCGGGCTCGCTGCACACCGAGCGCACAGAACGCCCCGGCAACCGCTTGTTCCGTAACGACAGCGCTGACGGCGCCTTGAAGTTCACGGACGTGACCGAGGCCGCCGGAGTCGGTGACCAGGGTTACGGCATGGGCGTCGCGTGCGGCGACTACGATCGCGATGGTCACATCGACCTGTACGTGACGAATGTCGGCCCGAACGTCCTCTACAAGAACAACGGCGACGGCACGTTCAAGGACGTCACCGAGGCGTCGAAGGTGGGCGATGATCGTTGGAGCACGAGCGCCGTGTTCTTCGACGCCGATGGCAATGGGCTGCTCGACCTCTACGTCGTGAGCAACCTGGGCTGGTCGCCGGAAAACGAGACCCCCTGTTTCAACTACAAGAGCGAGCGCGACTACTGCAGCCCCAACAACTACAACGCGCCGGCGACGGACGTGTTCTACAAGTTCGGCCGCCTCGGCTTCAACGACGCGACGACGCTCGCCGGAGTCAACGTGGCGTTTGGCAACGGCCTTGGCGCGACGATCGGTGACTACGACCTGGACGGCGATCTCGACGTCTACGTCGCGAACGACGCGACGCCGAACCTGCTCTGGAGCAACGACGGCAAAGGCGCGTTCAAGAACGTCGCGCCCGAAGGTGGCTGCGCGGTGAACGCCAACGGGACACCCGAAGCGGGCATGGGCGTGCAGTTCCTCGACCTCGACGAGGACGGCGACCTGGACCTCTTCATGACGCACCTCCGGCGCGAGAAGAACACGCTCTACCGGAATGACAACGGTCGCTTTCGCGACGCGAGCAATATGACCGGCATGGCGGGAATCAGCCAGCGATTCACCGGCTTCGGGATGGGTTTCCACGACTTCGATCTCGATGGCGTGCGCGACCTCTATGTCGCCAACGGCGCAGTGCAACAGTGGCCGGTCGAGGACCGCTTCGGGGACGATCCCTACGCTGAGCCCAATCACCTGTTCCGGGGCACACGCAACAAGGACCGCATTCAGTTCGAGCAGGTCGAGGATCCGAACCTCGCGCCGCTGATCGGGACGAGCCGCGGCGCCGCGTTCGGGGATCTCGACGGCGACGGCGACATCGACATCGTGTACGTCGACCGCGACGCGCGCGTCAAAGTGCTGCGCAACGTCGTCGCGCGACGCGGTGGCTGGGTCGGGTTCCGGGTGATCGACAAGAAGGGCGCCGACGTGCACGGCGCGACGGTCTCGATCCAAGCCGGCGAGGGTCGCAGGATGTTCCGCCAAGCGGACCCCGGATACAGCTACCTCTCCAGCAACGATCCGCGCGTGCATTTTGGCCTCGGCGCGCCCGAGAGGCCCGATAAGCCGGCGGAGCTAGAGGAGCTGGAGAAACCAGCGACGATCCAAGGCATCGAGGTCCGCTGGCCCTACGGCAAGACCGAGACCTTCCCGGACGTCGCGCCGGGCGCGTACCACGTCCTGCGCCAGGGCGCAGGCCAGTAGGCCTCATCGAGAGCGAACAACGTGGCCCAGGAAGCGCGCGCCCCAAACGAGGGCGGCCCAAACGAGGGCGGCCCGACGCCGCTCGTCGCAGTGATCTTGTCCCTCGCGCCGCTCGACGCGGCGCGCGTGGCCTCCGTGTGCGCCGAGGTCTGGCCGGTCGAGCTCGGCGAATTGACGATCGAGGCGCGCGCCGAGCCGTGGCCGGACGAGGCCCCCGGCATCCCCGGTCTCGCGCCCTTCACGCTCGAGCGCGCGGTGCAGCAGCCGCATATCTGGCCGACCGGCGCGTCGTTTGCGCGGCGTCACCGGTGCCATGTGGTGTTGACGGTGCGAACAGAGGGCGAGGCGACGCTCGCCGCGTTGAGCGCGCTCGGTGACACCGCGCGCGCGCTGCTCGCCGAGCCCGACGCCGTCGCCGTGTTCTTCCCGCGCGGCGAGGCGCTGCGCGACGGCCACGTGCTCGGCGCGATCAGCGCCGGCGCGCGTGAGCAAGAGGCGGTGCCTTTGCAGTGCTGGACCAACGGGCGTCTCGCGGACCCAGGCGAAGGCTGGCGCATCGCCGACACCGTGGGCCTCGGCCAGCTCGGCGCGCCGGATCAGGAAGCCGCGTTCCCGGCAGACCTCGCGCCGCCTTTCGAGGTGCTCGGGTTCCTCTTCGACCTCGCCCACCACCTCGTGGCCGAGGGCGGCTCGTACGAAAATGGGCTGACAATCGACGGCCCGGGCGGGAAACGCTGGATGGCGCGGCGTGTCCTCGCGCCGTTCGTCGAACCCGAACGTCCGTGTGTGCGTTGGATGCCGCTCGGGCTGCCGTCGGTCCCGGCGGCGCTGCTCGGGCACAAGTCGAGTGATCACGATTCCGCGGCGAACCCCGCCACGGATTGAACGCGCAGAGAGACCTTCGAGACATGCCCATCGACCCGCTCGCGATCGACCGTTTTGGTGCCGCCGTAGCCGCCGCCGAGCTCGCCCTGCCCTGGGCCGCGCTCGGCGCGGTCTACTGTGACGGTGACGCCAGGGAGTTCTTCGACGAAGAGCGTGTCACGGCGATGCGCGACACAGCGCTCGCGTTCGCAACGGACCTCGCCGAACACTACGAGCGCACCTCCCGCGCCGAGCGTGCGCCGAACCGCACCTTTTTGGTGGGCGCGGCGACGGCCGAGCTCTGGATCGTGTTGTTCGAGACCATCGTGTTGCGTCGACGCATCGCGTGGGTGAATTTGCCCGGCGCCGAGTCGAAAGCCCTCGACCAAGCGCTCGCGGCGGCGGAGGTGCACGCGGGAGGCAGCCTGCCACGACTGCGCACAGGGCACTGGAACCGCGCCGAGATCGGGCCGTGCGATCACCTCTGGTTCTGCAGCGTGTTGACGGATCCGGACCGCTTCCCGGCGCTGCACGACGAGCTGTACGGGCGCATCGGGTCCCCCGAGGGTGTCGGGGGCGGGCACCCTAAACGCGAGCGCGAGGCGGCGCGTGAGCTCGTCCTGCGCACCTTCGAGTGTCTGACGGATGAGGCCATCGTCACGACCACGGACGAGGAGCTGCCGGTCCTGCGCTCGATCGCGCGCGACCTCGGGGCCACGCTCGATTCGCCAGCGGACGGCCGGGTCTCCGCCCTCGTCGGTGATGTCCTGCGGCACTGCCGGTGGCGGCGCCACGGAGACGGCTCCATCCCGGATCGGGACGGCACGTCGTCGGGGAGAAATTAACACGGACGGGGGCCCACGGCTCACCCGCGGCGGCGCAGCATTTGCCCTATGGACCTCGTCCAAGTCCGCCCCGACCAACTTCGGTCGACAGCCTTGGGATCGCGCCCTGAATGTTCGATGAATGGTCTGACGACCTCGATGCTCGGCCGCGACCGAGCCGGCTCGCCGCTCGACCCTGGCGTTATGTCCGCAGCCGCTCGCACCGACGACCTCGACGCACCGGAGCTGTTCTCGAACCGAGAGCTCTCCGTGATCGCGTTCAATGAACGTGTCATGGCGCTGGCGCTCGATCCGCAAGTGCCACTGCTCGAGCGCGTGCGCTTCCTCACGATCTCGTGCAGCAACCTGGACGAGTTCTTCGAGGTACGCAAAGCGTCCTACCAGGAGCTGCAGGGCACCAACGCGCCGGGTTTCGATGGGCGCTCGACGAGCGAGCTGCTGCGGGACATCGCGCGCCACGCGCACGTGCTCGTCGAGGAGCAGTACCGCGTCATCAACGACGTGATCCTGCCGGCGCTCGGGAACGAGGGCGTCCGGGTGCGGCGCCGACTCGACTGGAACGACGACGAGGTCGAATGGGCGAGCAGATTTTTCGACACCGAGGTCGAGCCCGTGTTGACGCCCGTTGCGCTCGATCCGGCGCACCCGTTCCCGAAGATCCTCAACAAGTCGCTCAACTTCGTCACCCTGCTCCAAGGCCAGGACGTATTCGGACGCGACGCGAACATCGCGGTGGTGCAGATCCCGCGCACTCTCCCGCGTTTGATCCAGATGCCAGCGAGCGTCTCGGGGGGCAAAGATGACTTCGTGATGTTGTCCTCGGTCGTCCACGCCAACGTCGGACGGCTGTTCCCGGGGATGGAAGTGACGGGTTGTTATCAATTCCGTGTCACGCGCAGTAGCGAGCTCTGGGTCGACGAAGAAGAGGTCGAAGACGTCCTCAAGGCGCTCGAAGGCGAGCTGCCCGACCGCCGTTTCGCCGCGCCCGTGCGGCTCGAGCTCGCCAAAGAGTGCCCCGAGCACATCGCGACCTTCCTGCTGGAGCGCTTCCAGCTCCCCGAGCAAGATCTGTATCGCGTCGATGGGCCCGTCAACCTGAACCGGCTCAGCGCACTCTATTCGAACGTCGATCGTCCGGACCTCAAGTACGCCCCGTTCGTGCCACGCGTGCCGCGCTTCCTCCAGCGCGGCGCAGACCTCTTCGAGGCGATCCGCGCGGGTGACATCGCGATCCACCAGCCCTTCGAGTCATTCCAGCCTGTCATCGAGTTGGTGCGGCGCGCCGCCCAGGATCCGAACGTCCTCGCGATCAAACAGTCGCTGTACCGCACCGAAGCCAACTCGCAGATCGTCGCGGCGCTGAGCGGCGCGGCCCGCGCAGGCAAGCAGGTCACGGTCGTGATCGAGCTGCTCGCCCGCTTCGACGAACAGGACAACATCAATCTGGCGAACGAGCTCCAGGACGCTGGAGCGCAAGTGGTCTACGGCGTCTTCGGCTACAAGACCCACGCCAAGATGTTGATGATCGTGCGGCGCGAGGCCGATGGCTTGCGTCGTTACGTGCACATGTCGACAGGCAACTACCACTCGGGTACGGCGCGCGCCTACACCGACGTCGGGCTCCTGACGGCGGATCCGCAGATCGGCGAGGATGTACACAAGCTCTTCAATCGCTTGACGGGCCTCGGCGAAGCGCGTCGCCTATCCAAGCTGCTCGATTCGCCGTTCACGTTGCGCCAAGAGCTCCTGCGCTGGATCGACGCCGAGGCCGAGAACGCCCGCGCTGGCCGCCCAGCGCGCATCGTCGCGAAGATGAACGCGATCACCGAGCTGCAGACGATGCGCGCGCTGTACCGCGCTTCCCAGGCTGGTGTGCAGATCGACTTGATCGTGCGCGGCGCCTGTTGTTTGCGGCCCGGGATCCCAGGTGTCTCAGAGAACATCCGCGTGCGTTCGGTCCTCGGGCGCTTCCTCGAACACGATCGCCTCTACTACTTCGAGTCGGGCGGCGAACGACGCCTCTATGCGTCGAGCGCCGACTGGATGGGCCGGAACCTCTTCCGTCGCGTCGAGACGTGTTTCCCGATCCTCGACGAGAAGATCAAGGAACGCCTCCTCGAGGAGTGCCTCTTCAACTACTTGGCGGACGACGTCGCTTGCTGGCACTTACGCGCGGACGGCAACTACGTGCACCAGGGCAGTCGCGACGTCCAACGCGACCTCGTCGAACGCATCACCTCGATCCCCGACGCGAGCCTGCCCGACAAAGACGGCTACCACGAGATCGGTTGAGTGACGCTCGCCCTCGAGGGACCTCGATCCCTCGAATGGTCGCTGGAGGCCACTGGCGGCAACGGACGTTTTAGCCTAGAACAAGAGGCATGGAACGACAGCTAGTGACTCGCGATCCGGAGGTGATGGGAGGGACTTTGTGCTTCTCGGGGACCCGCGTGCCGGTCAAGACCCTCTTCGAGTACCTCGCTGGTGGCGCCGGACTTGCCGAGTTCCTGGAGGACTTCGCCTCGGTTTCCCACGAGACGGCCGTAGACGTTCTCGAAGCTGCACGCGAGCGTTTCGCTGAAGATGCGCCTGCTGCTTGACGAATCCGTACCAGGGAGAGTGAAGGCCCTACTTCATGGCCACGAGGTACGAACCGTGGTCGAGATGGGTTGGGCTGGCACCAAAAACGGGCGCCTCCTGGTGCTTGCAACAGCCGCGTTCGACGCATTCATCACTGTCGATCAGAACCTTCCTCATCAGCAGAACCTGGATCGATTGCCGATCGCCGTCATTCGGCTAGTGGCTCGAGCGAACACGATCGACGTATTGGCCCCCCTCGCGCCAGGCATCCTCGTTGCCCTAACGCGGTTGGCACCTCCGGAAGCTCGCCGCGAGCTCGCCTGCCCAATGCCAGCGCGCGCACGCGACAACGAGCGTCGCGCCGACCCCTCCGAGCACGACGAGGAAGACCACGAAGGAACGCGGGTTATGGAGCGTGGAGGAGAGCAAGCGCGCGGTTCGTGTCTGCGGTTCGAAGAGAGCCGAGGGCAGCCGCGACTCGATGAAAGTGGAGGGTACGCCAACTGCCTCGTGTGGCGCCGACGGGCGCACGCGGGCGCCGTTCCATCGCGAGCCGAGCCCGCGCCGCGCGCTCGAACATGGCGCGGCCCTTCGCTCGAGGCCCAGCGGTTCGAGCTGCTCGAAGCCGAGGCGGAGCTGGCCTTGGCGGAGCTGGACCTCGTGGATGGAGGCGCATTGGGGGCCGCGACTTGCCCGATCGGGAAATTCCGGGCCGCAGCTTCCGCCACTCGCGCAGAATGACCCGAGCGGGAAATTTTGAACGCAATCCGCCCATGTTGTGGCCAAAATAGACCGATCGGGACATTTCATGCAGTCGCCCCTGACTGGACCCCAAGCGCTCGGTGCGCACATCCGCCAGGAACGCCACCGCCAGGGGCTCCGCCAATCAGACCTCGCCGCTGCCGCAGGCACGAGCGTGCGCTTCATCGTGGAGGTCGAGCGTGGCAAGGCCACCGCGCGCATCGGCAAGGTGTTCGACCTCCTCGAGCAGCTCGGACTGCGACTCGTCCTCGACGGGCTCTCGGGGGAGACCGATGACACGCCGGCTCGCGGTTGACTTGCACGGGCGCTTCGCCGGTGTACTCATCCAGACGACCGCTGGGCGGTTGGAGTTCACCTACGACCCCGAGTACGTCGCCCATGGCGGTCCCCCGCTCTCGCTCGCGCTGCCCGTGCGAGAGGGTGGTTTCGACCAGCGCGCGTGCGAGCCGTTCTTCGGGGGCCTCTTGCCCGAAGAGGGAGTGCGTGAGCGACTCGCGCAGTACCTCGGGATCACGGCGAACAATGACTTCGCGTTGCTCGAACAGATCGGCGGTGAGTGCGCAGGAGCAGTCACGCTGACACCTCTCGATCCGAACCGACGACGGGAACCGAGCCTGACGTCAACGCATGCAGAACCGCTGACGGACGAACAGCTCGCGCGCCTCCTCGACGAGCTGCCGCGTCGGCCGCTCTTGGCGGGCCGGGACGTGCGGCTGTCGCTCGCGGGCGCGCAGGACAAGTTCGCCGTGACGCTGGTCGACGGGCAGGTCGCGCTCCCGACGCACCAACTCTCGACGCACATCCTGAAGACTCCGATCACGCGGTTCGAGGCCACTGTCGCCAACGAGCTGCTCGTGATGCGCACCGGCGCGCGGATGGGCCTGGGCGTCGCCACGGTGGAGCGGAGAGAGCTCCTGGGCCGCGAGTACCTGCTCGTCGAGCGCTACGACCGCGAGTGGCGCGACGGTCGTATCACGCGCATCCACCAAGAGGACACGTGCCAAGCCCTGGGCCGGCCGACCCGCATCAAGTACCAGGCCGAGGGCGGACCGGGGCTGCCCGACCTCTTCGCGCTGTTGACCCAGCACGCACAGCGGCCTGCAATCGCGCGCCTGAGACTCCTGCGTGTGACGATCTTCAACGTCCTGATCGGCAACACCGACGCGCACGCAAAGAACTTCAGCCTGTTGTACGGAGCACCCGGGCTGACTCTGGCGCCTTTTTACGACCTCCTCTCGACCCGCGTCTATACGGACCTGAGTCCGCGTTACGCGATGAAGATCGGCTCGAAGGCCGTGTTCGAGGACCTCCACCCGCGCCACTGGGATGCGTTCGCCGACGCCGCGGGCCTCGCCAAACCGCAGGTACGGCGTGAGCTCTCCGAGGCTTGCCTCGCGCTCCCACTCGCCCTCGCCGCTGAGATCGAGCGACTCCCAGCCGAGCTCGCGGCGCTCGACGTGATCGGAGACATCGCGCACCAGACGGGCCTGCGCTGTGATGTGACGCGACAACGACTCTAGGGGAGCCAGAGACGGCCACCCTAGCGCTGACTGAAACTGCGGGGTCTCGGGGTTGCTCCGCTACTCTTCGTTGTTGGAAACGAGGAGTGGTGTGCGGCACCGATGGCGGTGGTCACCGCAGCTCGAGCACGATGCCCATCGGGGCCAAGAGCGTGCGCTCTTCTTCGAAGTCCGTGCGTGTGAGCGGGTGCGCGTCCAGCCAGCCCTGTGGGAACGCGAGGCGGACGCGGGAGCCCGAGTAACGCAGCTCCGGGAGGGTGACCGTGCGCGAGGTGCGGTCGCGATGCAGGCAGAGGGCGATACGCAGCGGCGGCAACAGGCTGCGCATCGCGAGCATGCGGTCGCCCGAGAGACCGGCCAGGAGCTCCGGGCGCATCGAGTGACGTTGGCAGCGGATCAGGAGCGCGAGTTGATGCCGATCCTGGCGCGAGAAACCTGCGAGGTCGGCGTGTTCGACGAGGTACGCGCCGTGGCGGTGGTAGCCGCTGTACGACACCGAGAGGCCGACGCTGTGCAAGAGCGCGGCCCAGCCGAGGAGGAGGCGGTCCGGCGGCGGGATCTCCGCGCTCGGCGCGAGCCTCTCGAGCAGCTGCAACGTCGAGCCACGCACACGCTCGGCGTGCTCGAGGTCGACGCCGAAGCGCTCGGCGAAACGACGCACACTCGCCTCGCGCGCGTCCTCGTCGTGCATGCGGCCGAGGAGGTCCCACAGGACGCCTTCTCGGAGCGCGCCCTTGGACGCGCGCATGGTCTCGAGCTCGAGCGCTTCGAACACGGCGCGCAAGACGGCCACGCCGCCGCCGAGCACACCCCGGCGATCGGGCTTGAGTTCGCGCAGCTCGAAGGACTCCGGGCGGCCGAACTCGACGAGTCGATCCGTCAGGCGATCGAGGCCGTCCTTGGTGATCTCACCCGTCGACCAGCCCTCGGCCTCGAGGATCTTCGCGATCGCACGAATCGTGCCGCTCGAGCCGACGGCGTACTCCCAATTGCCGCGGCGATAACGGTCGACGACAGGCTCCAGCTCGCTGCGCGCGGCGAGCTCCGCGCGTTGGAGGCCGGTGCGTGTCACCGCGCCGCCCGGGAAGAATCTGCGGGTCCAGGTCACACAGCCCATCGCGAGGCTGTCCTCGCGGAACGACCCGAAACCCTGGCCGAGGATGCACTCGGTGCTCCCGCCGCCGATGTCGACGACGAGCCGCCGACCCTCGACGTCGCCGAGCGCGTGCGCGACTCCGAGGTACACGAGGCGCGCCTCCTCCTTGCCGGGCAGCACCTCGATCGACATTCCGAGCGCGTGTTCGGCGCGCGCCAAGAACTCGCCACCATCGCGCAGCTTCCGGAACGTCGCCGTGCCGACCGCACGCCGACGCTCGTCCGGGACGACCGCGAGGCGCTCGCGGAAGCGCTCGAGGCACGCGAGCGCGCGCGCTTGGGAGACCGAGTCGAGTCGTCCGCCGGGCGAGAGCCCTTCGGCGATCGCGACTCGATCGCGCAGCTTCTCGACCGTTTCGGGGCGACCGTTGCGCTCGCGCGCTACGACGAGGTGGAACGAATTCGAGCCGAGGTCGACGGCGGCGAGCGCGGTTCGATCCGTGCGACGATCCGGGGAATCGGGGCTCATCCGATCAAGGAACGCAGCAGTTCAGCGCGCTCGCGGGCCGCGCCGGAGTCAAGGGAGCGTGTCGCCGCGTCGATCCCATCTGCGAGCGTCAAGCAGCGGCCCGACGCCTTCAAGAAGATCGACGCTGCGAGCAGCGACGCGCTGCGCGCGGGCCCGCGGTCGCCGGCCAGGACCCCGCGTGTGACCTCGGCCGCGGCGAGGCACAGCGCGGGATTGTCGGCAGCGCCCTGACCATCCTCGGGCGGGCCGTACATCGGCAGCTCGGGTTCGCGTGGCTCTTCGAGGCCGAAGTCCGAGGGCTCGACAGTGACCGCCACGAGGTGGCCTCCGTCGAGCTCGATACCTCGGGTTCGCCGGCGAACCGAAGGGATCACGCCGCCATCGGCGCCTTGCAGCGCGATGCCGCGCGGGTGACCGAGGCCTTGGATGACCTCGACGGCCGTGCCGAGCACGGGGCCGACCTGGGCGCCGAGCACCACGGCCGCGCCGGGCGGCGCGACGAGCTTCTCGACGGTCGCGAGCGGTGTGCGCATGACCATCGCGCCGCGCACGCGGCGCAGGGCGGCGATCGGCGGCAAGATGCCCGAGAGCGCGACCACGGCGAAACCCGCCTTGGCGACCCAGTCCTCCGCCTCCGTCGGGTCCCACGTCATCGAGAGGCCGAGGCCCTCGAGCACGTTCGCGGCCGTGAGGCCTCGGCGCGGCGGCACACACCGGTCGCTCACGATGAGCACCCGCGCGCCGGCGCCAGCGGCGATGAGCCCAGCGGCCACATCGAGGGGCGGGACCGTCTCGTGGCCGTCGTGGGGCGGGCTCACGCACACGAGGCCGGTCATGCCGCGGCACGGGATCCGGGCGTGCGCGCGCGCCGATTGGGCCATCCCCATGAGCTCTTCGACCGTGACACCCTTCCAACGCAGCGACACCAGGAAGGCCGCGACGAGCGCGTCGCTCTCAGCCCCCGAGAGTATGGCCGTGAAGCCGCGATACGCCTCTTCGGTCGTCAGATTGCGCGCGTCCCTCGGGTCCGACCCGAGGATGCGCATGAGGCTTCGAAGCACCATCCGCGAACAAGTGTATCCGGGGACGGCGCGGAGCCGGACACCGCGTCGCGCGGTGGCCGGCTCCCCTCGCGACGCCGTCGCCGAGTCCCGGAATCGGGACCGAGCTCAGCCGCCCCCGTCGCCGCCACCGCCGCCCGGCGGATCTTCGACCGGCTCTTCGACAGGTTCTTCTTCCGGCTCGGCGGGCGCCGTGGGCTCGACGGGATTCTCCTCGCCGGGATCGACCCGCTTCTCCGGGGCGAGGGCCGCCGCGGGGCGCGGGCGGATGTGCGCGAAGTACATCTCCTCTTGTTTGTCGTAGACGACCTGGCCCTCGACGATCGCCCATTGCACCCACGTCTGGTAGTGCAGGACGTCGCCGTCAGTGACGATGATGTCGGCGTCCTTGCCGCGCTCGAGGGTGCCGATGCGCCAGTCGAGGCCGAGCATGCGCGCCGGCACGATCGTCACGGCGTCGAGAGCCGCGGCCTCCGGCAACCCACCGCGGATCGCGTAGGCGGCCTCCATCGTGTAGTGCAAGAGGTCGCGACCGACGAGACCGCTTAGGTTGATGCCGGCACTCGCGGGCACGACCGCCACTTGCACGCCGTGGCTGTGCAGGATCGCCGCGTTCTCGATGCTCGAGCCGCCTTCACGGACCAGGGTCTCGCTGCGTGAGCGGCGACTGCGCGGGCTGATGATGGCCATAGCACCCGCCCGACCGAGCTCGTCCGCGACGACCCAGCCCTCGCGGCAGCCGTCGATGATGGGTCGGAATCCGAAGCGCTGGGCCAGACGCGCGATCTCGAGCAGGTCCGTGCGCTCGTCGGCGCGGAACGTCGGCGCGATCTTGCCCTGCAGGACATCGAGCGCCTTGGAATCGACGCCGCGCTTCGAGGGCTCTTTGAGCTCCTTGTTGGTGCGGACGTCGACCTCCCACTTGCGGTAGTCGCGCAGATAGGTCGCCGCGGCCTCGAACTTCTCGCGCAGTTGGGTCTTGGCCGAGGGATTCGACGTCGAGTACGAGAAGCTCTCGAACGTGGTTTGGCGGATCACGATGTCGGTGATCTCGCCGCGCTTGAGCTTCGCGACTTGGTTGCCGTTGACCGCGGTCGTAACTCCGGCCGCGAGCGCGAGCAGCATGTTACGGCTGTACGGATCCACGGAGTCCGCGAGGTCACCGCCGCCGCCGAAGAGCCCGAAAGCCTGCGGCGCGACGAGGCCGGGATACACGCGGTAACCGCTGACGTCCATGATCTCGGCTTCGGCCGGGATCTCGACGTCGTAGCCGATCGCGTGGATCTTCTTGCCCTTGCAGAGGAGCGTCGCGCGGTGCAGCACCGCGCCCGTGCCGGTGTGGATGTCCCCGTTCGTGAGCGCGAGCCACTTGATGTCCTTCCCGTCCTCCTTCTCGTCCTGGACGGGCTTGGCCACTTCCCCTTCACCGGCCGCCGGGGTGCCCTCCTCTTGGAACGGCGTCGCGTAGGGGGCCGCGAATCCGACCGACCCGAACCCAGAAAGGGCCAGGCAGGCCAGGGCGAGTCTAGACGGGACGAAAGTGGACAGGGCGAAAGTGGACAGGAGGCGCGCGACGCGCCGAGAGAGATCGATGGACATGACTCGGGTGGTGAACTCGATGTACCTCACAGGCGCGACTCCCCGTGTTCGAACTTGCCGTCGAGCATGACCGCCTCGACTTCGGTGCCCGCCGCGAACGGATCGCCGGACAGGATGAGCAGATTGGCGTGCTTGCCTTCGCTGAGCGTGCCGAGCTGAGCGCCCAGGCCGAGGAACTCGGCGGCGTTCTGCGTGATGCCGCGGACGGCGGCCTTGCGATCGAGTCCCGCGGCGATGAGGACGCCGACGTCCTCGCGCCAGCTCTCGAACGAGCGCACATCGTCGCCGCGCGGCAGCAGCACGAGCTTCGCGCCCGCGCGATCGAACTCAGCGGGCAAATTGCGCTGGCGCAACGTGCCGGGTTGCAGGGTCAGCTCCGGCTCCAACAACACGAAGCAGCCCTTTGTGCCGATCTTCTCCTTGACGTAAAAGATGTCGATCTCGCGCGAGAGGCCGATCCGCAGGTGCCAATCGATCTCCTCTTTGCCGAGGGCGTCGATGAAGTGGTCATAGGACGCCGCCGAATCGATCGTGACGAGGACACGCAGCTTCTTCTCGAGCACATCGATCCACGGTTTCACTTCGGCCTCGGGGGCCGGCGGGACGAACTCCGCAGCCTTGCGCGAAGTCGAGCGCGACGACGACTTCTCGTCCTTGGCCTCGTCGCCCTTCTTTTCGGCGGGCTTCTTGTCGTCGGCGGGCTTCTTGTCGTCGGCGGGCTTCTTGTCGTCGGCGGGCTTCTTGTCGTCGGCGGGCTTCGCGGAGGGTTTGTTCTTCTTGTCGAACTTCTCGCGCTCCTTCTCAACCTTCTCCTTGTACTTCGCGACGTCCTCGAAACCCTTCTTCAGGTTGCGCTTGTTGCTCGACGAGGGGCGGATGACCACCTTCAGGTAGGCGCCGTCCTGCACGATCATCTGCTCTTTTGTGGCGCCGATGGGACGCACGACGACCGCCTGACCAGGCACACCCGTCCCCGCGGGGTACAGGCCGAGCGTGGTGACACCAGCCTCCAACGCGGCCCGATACCCGGAGGGCGGATACAGCTCCGCCGACGCCATCACATGGGCGCGCGAGTCGTTGTAACCGCCGCCGTTCATGCCGAACCGCGAGTAGGGATTGACCAGCCCCGGCATAATCACCTTGTCGGCCCCCAGCTCGAGCACCGGGATGCCTCGTTCGATCGGCAGGTCCTGTCCGATGGTCACGATTTTGCCATCGTCGATCAGGATGACAGCGTGCTCGATCTCGGTGCCATCCCCCACCAACACACGCCGCGCGCGAATCGCCAGGAGGTCGGGCGTCACGCCCGCCGCCGGAGCGGCAGCGAAGGCACCACCCGCCGCCGGAGCGGCAGCGAAGGCACCACCCGCCGCCGGAGGAGCGGCGAGAGAACCACCCGCCGCCGGAGGGGCGGCGAAAGAACCGAAGAATAGGGTCAGTGACGCGAGGATCATCGCGGAGCTTTCACGGGGGGAATCGGAAACGAGACCGGCGTTGAGCGCGCGCGGCGACGCCGGAGCGCGACGCGCGAAGGGCTCACCACCGCCTCCCATCGCGGCCGGCGTCGTATTCGAGCCGGCCAGAGACGTAAACGGAGTAGACGGTCGTGCGCGGGTCGATCGGGTCGCCGTCGGTGACGAGGATGTCGGCGTCTTTGCCGACCTCCAGGCTACCGACGCGGTGGTCGATGCCCGCGGTGCGCGCCGGAATGATCGTGACACCGCGCAGCGCTTGGCCGCGGTGGTTCGACATGCCGTAACGCACGCCCATCGCGGCTTGCAGCGGCAGGTCCTCCTGCGGTACGACGGGCGCGTCGGTGTTGAACCCGACCTCGGTGAGCCCTTGTTGCTCGAAGCCCCAGGCCGGGCCCTCGATGCGACCGTCCGTGTCGAAGCGCGGAGGCGCGGGCACGTAGATCTCGCGCGGGCCGAGGATCACGCCGACGTCGTACTGCATCGCGAGCGGCGCCGCGAGGTAACTGTCGTAGGACCCGTGGTCGATGATCGTCGGCAGGCGGAAGTCCCGCGCGAGCATCGTGATCGTCGTCAGCACCAGGTGGTAGTACTGCGTGTGTGTCGACACCTGGGTCTCGCGCTTGTAGAGCGCGCGGAAGATGTCGAGGTCGATCTGGCGCCGCGGCTGCTCGCCCCCCGCGAGGTCGTATGCGTCCCAGGCCGCCGCGTAGGCCTGCCCGCGCCGCAACACCGCGACGAGGTTCCACGCCATGAGCGAGCGGCGCATCCCAAAACCCCAGCGGGTCGGGTTGTCGCCCTGCGCGATCTTGAGCGAGCCCGGGTCGCGGACGAGGGCCTCCTCGTACGTCGCGGGCGCGAGCTTCATCAAGACCCCCTGGCCGCCGATGTTCGTGCCCGAGCCCGGGATGAAGAGGATCGTCGTGATGCCCGCGGCCAGCGGCACCGCGAATTCGCCGTTGCCCGGCACGACCGTGGGCGCGACACGCAGCCCAGCGTTGGTCTGCAGGACCATGTCGTTGATGTCGCCGCGGGTGCCGCCGATGTGGCTGTGTAGGTCGACCAACCCCGGCGTCAGCCAACGGTCGCCGCAGTCGATCACCGGCCAACCCTTGGGGATCGCGACCTCCGCGCTCGTCCCGATGGCGCGAATGCGTCCACCCTCGACGAGCACGACGGGGTCGAGGATCACCCCCACACCCTGGTCTGCGCAGGTCAGCGCTTTACGGGCGCGCAAAACGAAAGGACCCTGAGTTTCCCAGGGATCCTGAGACTCGCGCAGCGCCGCGGAATCCTGAGCCGCCCAGAGGCCTGCGGGCGCCCAGAGGCCTGCGGGCGCCCAGAGGCCTGCGGGCGCCGACGACTCGGCCTCGGTCGCGATGGCGACCGCGACCAGCGCGGACAGGACCAGGGACATCCACATGGACCGACTACCAGAGGCGCTTCTCGCCGGCGACGTCGTAGGTCACCGAGCCCTTCTGCCACACCTGCTTGACCCACGCGCGCGGATCGATCGGATCGCCCGTCACGCGGACGAGGTCCGCGACCTTGCCGACCTCGATGCTGCCGATGTCCGCGGCGAGGTCCATCGTCATGGCCGGCACGATCGTGAGGCCCTTGATCGCCTGCATCGACTCGTTCTTGAAGCCGTAACGCACGCCCATCGCCGCCTGCAACGGCAGCTCTTCCTGCGGGATGACGGGCGAGTCGGTGTTGAAGCCGATCAGCTCGACGCCCTGCTCCTGGAAGCCGGCCGCGCAACCGATGATCGCCTCGGGGTTCGAGCCGCTCCAGCGGATCATGCCCGAATCGGGCACGTCGATCACGCGCGGGCCGATGATCGCGTACATGCCGCGCTCCTTGACGAGGGGCCCGAGGCGCCAGCTGTCGAAGGAGCCGTGGTCGATGAAGACCGGGATATCGAGCTCGTCATGGATCGTCGTGATCGTCTGCAGCGCGACCTGGTAGATCTGTGTGTGGGTCGAGACCTGGGTCTCGCGTTTGCGCAGCGCGCGGAAGACCTCCCACTGCGGGTCCTTCATGGGCGCGACGCCGCTGCTCGCCTCGTACTCCTCCCACGCCTTCGCGTAGGCGATGCCGCGCTTGAAGGTGCTGCGCGTGTTCCAGTTCATGAGCGAACGCTGCGGGCGGGTCAGCCAACGCTCGGGGTTGCCGGCTTGCGCGAGCTTGAGCGAGCCCGGGTTGCGGATCTCGATCTCCTCGTAGGTCGGGAAGCCGGTGCGCAGCAGCACACCCTCGCCGCCGATGTTCGTGCCCGAGCCCGGGATGTAGAGGACCGTC
>Ga0163144_10001412_pt1 | contig 56906 bp, 40 predicted proteins | sample OliLak19BULKMAT1_FD_123175 | JGI IMG/M metagenome (GOLD analysis project Ga0163144, IMG submission 123175) | Freshwater microbial mat bacterial communities from Lake Vanda, McMurdo Dry Valleys, Antarctica - Oligotrophic Lake LV.19.BULKMAT1 | ecosystem: Environmental > Aquatic > Freshwater >... | reverse complement strand
TATTCTACTGGTAAAACATTAAAAGATAATGTTTCAAACGAAATAGAAAGAATAGGACACAATGATGCTTTAAGGTATTCCTCCTATAGGGTGAATGGACTAAATAAGGATTTAGAAAAATTAAGATAACTTATGAAATATCTAGTATTAGGATCGGCTGGACAGATAGGCGCACCACTTTGTGAATATTTAAAAAACAAAGGTCATGAAGTAATTTTCTATGATATAGAAACAGATCCTAATAATGATCTGAGAGTGACTTTGCCCGAGTACATCAAATGTAATTTCGTATTCTTCTTAGCATTTGATGTTGGAGGCAGTAAGTATTTAAAAACTTACGAAAAAACATACGAATTCATTGACAATAACATTAAAATAATGACTAATGTATTTGCTTATTTAAATAAGCACAAGACACCATTCATATTTGCATCTAGTCAAATGTCTAATATGAATCATTCTCCATATGGAATCCTCAAGAGGATAGGAGAATGCTATACTCAGGCGATAAATGGGGTGTATGTAAAATTCTGGAATGTTTATGGGCCAGAACACAATGAAGCTAAGGCCCATGTCATTACAGACTTCATTAGAATGGCTAAAGAAAACAAAGTCATCAGAATGATGACAGATGGCACAGAACAACGGCAGTTTCTTTATGTAGAAGATTGTTGCGAAGCTTTATATATTTTATCATTGAAGGACGCTAGTCTAGACAAAACTAAATCGTTTGATATAACAAGCTTTAAGTCAGAAAGCATAGCAACGATTGCTAGTATAATTGCCAGCAAACTAGGAGCTAGCATTGTACCAAGATATGCTCAAGACACAGTCCAGCAAGATAAGCGTAATGATCCAAGTAATACTATTTTAGACTATTGGGCACCTAAAACTTCTATATCAGATGGTATTCAGAAAATTATAGAGCAAATGAAATGAAAAATATATTAATAACTGGCGCAGGTGGCTTTATTGGTTCTCATATGGCCAAAGCTCAAAAACTATTAGGTAATTTTGTAATAGGAGCAGACCTAAAATATCCTGAGTTTTCAGAAAGTAAATGTGATGCTTTTTATAAATTAGATTTAAGAGATTATAATTTATGTAAATCTATATTTAAAAATCATAAGATTGATGAAGTATATACACTTGCAGCAGATATGGGAGGAGCAGGGTATATATTTACAGGACGTAATGATCTAAATATATTACATAATTCATGTCAAATCAATTTAAATATAGCAGAAATGGCTTGTTTAAATAAGGTAAATAAATTATTCTTTTCTTCATCTGCTTGTGTATATCCTATGCACAATCAACAAGACCCTGATAATCCTATCTGTTCAGAAAACTCAGCCTATCCAGCAAATCCTGATTCAGAATATGGATGGGAAAAGATATTTAGCGAACGATTATATTTAGCATGTACAAAGAATCATTCGCTAAACATAAAAATAGCAAGGTTTCATAATATATTTGGACCAGAAGGAACATGGTGTGGAGGAAAAGAAAAAGCACCAGCCGCTATTTGCAGAAAAGTAATAGAAGCTTCAGATCATGATTCTATAGAAATATGGGGCTTAGGCACCCAAACAAGATCCTTCTTATATATAGATGAATGTATTGAAGGAACTATTAGATTAATGAATTCAGATTTTTCTGGACCTGTCAATATAGGTTCATCCGAAATGATTTCTATTAATAATCTGGCAAAAATGATTATTAACATTTCTGGAAAAACTATAGAAATTAAAAATATACCTGGACCTATTGGGGTATTTGGCAGATCTAGTGATAACATATTAATTAAAGAAAAACTTAATTGGGAACCTTCTATGAAATTAATTGATGGTATAACAAATACATATAAATGGATTACAAGTCAAATTAAAAAATAAATGTTTTGGAAACTTAAATCTAATGGTTATAAGAAGTCTATTGACTTAACTGATCTACATATAGGCCAGTCTTGTTTTTTATTAGGTTCTGGTCCTACTCTTAATAATTATGATTTAAGCATTTTTCATGATTATAGTATTCCTACTATAGCTATAAATAATGCGGCAATTCTCGTAAAGCCTACATATTGGATAAGCACTGATGAGCCTATTTGTTTTGCCCCTTCTATCATTCGAGACCCTACTTACATCAAATTTGCAAATTGGTCTCGTAGAGATTCTAAAATTAATGGAATTAAATGGCAAGACTATCCCAACACTTTGTTCTATGGAGCTACCAAAGACGAGTATACTATAGATAACTTTTTCTTTAGAAGAAGTCAATTTGTGTGGTGGAAGAATACGTGGTATATAGCTTTACAATTAGCTTATAGACTAGGGTTTAGAACAGTTTATACTATCGGTACTGACTTCAATATAACTCCTGGTGCTCAATATGCATTCGATAGTAATTTAAGTCCTAAAGAATTAAAATCTAACTCTACTTTATATAATCAAACTGTTACCAAAATGGTTAAGTTAAGGCCTCATTTTAAAGAATGTAAATTTAATCTTATATCGTGTTCTGCTACTAGTAGACTAAATAAATATTTCGAATACCAGGATTTTACAAGTACGGTAAATAGTCTAAAGTGGGATAAAAATTTATCCTTTTCTTCTAATACTCTTCCTCATAGCTTAACTAATTATGACAAAAAAATACGAACAAGTTCTAGTAATTCCTAATAAAAAAAGTATTCATTACGGGTCTAAAAACTATATTCATATAGAGAATGGAATTAATAAAGCATGGCAAGCTGAAGCTATGGAAGAAGGAAAGTTTGTAGAACGATGGCTAGCTGAAGAAGACAATACCACCCTTCAGGTCATTCCTTATGTCCTAATTTTTTCCCCTGATGGCAAACTCTTTTCGTATCAACGTAAAAGTGGTGGTGAAAAACGTCTTGAAGGTAAATTCTCAGTAGGTATAGGTGGGCATATTAACCCCGTAGACTCTAAAGATACAGAGTGCAAAGACTGGAGCACAGTTACTAATGCAGCTCTTAGAGAGATAGACGAAGAAGTCTTCGTAGATATGGACTATGCCATAGATAACCTTAAATGCCTTGGCGTTATATATACTCCAGACTCACCAGACGAACAAGAACATAAAGTAAGTCCTACAGTAGGAGAAGTACACCTTGGAATAATCTATGGGTTAAAATTAAACGCAAGTCACCTTGAAGTAAAAGAAACAGAAAATATGCTTAATACTTCATGGATTTCTGAACCAGCTGATATAAAAAAATACGAATATTGGTCTCAATTAATTATTCAAAACATTGATAGCTTACTGCTTTATGTCTAAAAACTATAAACGATCTTATTTTAGAGATTTACAAAGATTTCCAATATATCATCCCAATAATTCAAGAGCAATATACGAACTTGAAGTACATATAAGTAATATTATTTTACATTTAAAAAAAAATAATAAAAATCCTTATGACAAAATAGAATATACAAAACGTTTAATAGAATTTGGTATTGATTTTGGCAATAAAACAATGCGGCCTATGAGCAAACAGATTTTAAAACAATATTCAGATTTTTGTAAAAAAATATCTCTAGAAGTAATAGAAAAAAATCTTACTCTAGAAGAGCATAGTCGGAAATTAGATATGTTTTAAACATATGCCTCTGTAGCACAACTGGCTGTGCACCTCATTTGTAATGAGGAGGCTATAGGTTCGATCCCTATCAGAGGCTCCACATAAAATTGTTACGACGGTAAATAACTACCTGTAACAATTTTGTTCTTTTTTTCCTATGTTTTTTAAGTCGATTCAAAGTTAATAACTTTGAATCTTCTTTCTATACCACTTTGATCACTTGAAAGAGACGACAAAAAATCTATAAATCTTTTTCCCCTTAATTTATAGATCACAAATCGTATGCCCCTACTCAGAACTAGGGGAACGCGTTATGTATAATCAATCCAGCTTCTATTTCCCCTCCATAATAGTAAGTAGATTGTCTATCTAATTGTACACATCGCCAAGCTTATATTTGAGAATGATACCTAAATGGTGAGGTACAAGTTTTCCAAACTTGCAAACTCGGTTCGATTCCGAGCATTTTCTCCAGCGTAAAATCAGCTGTTAAACAAGTAACAATTACATCCATAGCTCATCGGAAGAGCAGCGGTTTCATACGCCGTTGGTAGAAGGTTCAATTCCTTCTGGGTGTACTATTTGAGCAATTTAATCCCGGGTGGCTCCCTCAAACTCTATAAACTTATTAGAGTGTCGTCAAGGCGTACCTTGAGCATCTCTCCAGAAGTGGAGATACAGGGGGCAAAAGGGATATTTACATTAAATATATTTTATAAAACTTACACCGCGAGGTAGAGAAGCCTGGTTGTTCTCGTTTGCTTCATATGCAAAAGATCGGAGGTTCAAATCCTTCCCTCGCTAAGTCAATAACTAATCAGCCTCCACGTGGCATTGACTGGGCAATACGAAAGTAGCTAATGATTAGACTATAAGGGGAACCTATAATAAGGTAGGTCCCTTATGAATAAGAAAAGTATACCCCCTAATACATAACAGTACTAGGGGGATATTTTTAAAAAAAGAGACGGACAATATGATTAAAAAAAACTTTAGTAACTGTCGGTTTTAAACTTGAATTTTACAACTGAACATAATAATAGTGAAGTTAGCTTAATGGAAAATAATAAAAAATTAAACGTTGCAGAATTGGCTATAGTAGAAGAATTAGATGAACAACTATTAAGCATAAATGTAAACATTAAAGATGCTCTCGATAAAGTTAATTCTTTATATCTCGCTAAAGATTATATTTATAAAATAAAACAAAGAATAGAGAATGGTATAGTTAAAATTCCTGTGGTCTAAATAATTCAAGTTAACGCAAAAAGACAAAAATGAATAACGAAGGAAAATTAATGGCACTTAATGCTACTGTAGATGAATGCACTAGAAGTTTAACTAAGGCATTCTATCTGTCAGCTAACGGGTATGAATACAGACGAGGACGTGCTTGTGCTGAAATACAATTACTTCAAAAAGAAAATCCAAATAAGCCTATATGGGTTCCCTGTAGAAGTAAATATAAAAACGGTTTTCCTTATAAAAAAAATAGAAGCTCTGGCAAATGAAACAAACTAAAGCACAACTAAGAGTAGCTATAGCCAAAGATGTTGTTAAACAAATAAAAAATAAAAAATATATAGGACATACATGTTTTTATGCTACACTAAATAATCTTTTAACACCCATAGTAGACTTAGATGCTTCTCTCCAAGATCTAATAAATAAAAGTAAAAAAAATATAAAATGTGAAGTATGTGTATTGGGTGCTTGCTTTGTTTCATTAATTGGATTAAAAAATGAAATAAGTGTTAAAGATTTTGTGGGAAAAAATAATATATATTTTTATGACACTCTTTCTACTCAACAAAGTGTTGTGTATGAAAATCTTAAAAATATATTTCCTCCCACTATGATGACTTTTATAGAAACTGCATATGCAATAATTGACATGATTAATCCTAAAGATTATAAAAAATACAAAAAGTTAAGTTCAAAAAATAGAAATTATATTTTTTATTACCCATATCTCCAAAGAGCAATAAGATGGGGTAACCAAAAAAAATATAATAATAACTCTGTCCGTATTTTAGCTATTATGAAAAATATAATTAAGAACAAGGGTCAATTTATTATTCCTAAAAAATTTCATAGTCTTAAAGAAGTAAATTAAAATAATATAAATTAACAGGAAATATATAGCCGCAAATAGTTACGGCTATACATAGGAGGTTATAATGGTAAAATTTTTTACTATAATAATCTTAATAATTATTTTTTGTTCGTGTACATATAACACTATAAACAAACCTTATAATAGTTATTTTAAAGATAGGGTTAATAATGTATGGAACTTTTATGTTTTTGACATACATAGTGAATTAATGTCTGGTAAAGCTTTTATAGCTGAAAATAAAATATGGTCAGCTCGTCATATTTTTGAAAAATCTGGCTACGACCTAATAAACTTAGGAGATTCAACTATATCAGGATTATCTTTTTGTAAAGAGGATCACATTAGATCAGATGTATTTTTCTTTACGACTAAGTTAGGTGATATTTATATGTATTGTATATTAGAATCTGAAGATACATATAATACTATGAATACTGCACCTGTTATTGGTGGGGATTCAGGGTCTCCAGTTTTTTGTATGTCTCATACAAAAGTAATAGGTATAGTATCCGCACGTTTTCCTTTAACTATAATTTCTAATGCAACAGAAGGATTTGGTTGCATCATTACAAAAATAACTCCTGATTTTAAAGAGTAAACAAATGAGTTGGAATTACAGAATTATTAAAAGAACTTTTAAAAAATTATCAAAAGAAGAATTATTTTTTTATTATATTCATGAAGCATATTATGATAAAGAAAATCGTGTTAATAGTATTTCTTTAAATCCTCTAGAACCTCACGGAGATACTGTAGAGGATCTTAAAAAAGATCTTGAGTTAATGCTTGAGGCTTTTAATAAACCTATATTAGATTTTAAAACAGCTATAGATCCTGAAGCTATTAGCTTTTATGATCAAAATCTTAAAGAAGAACTTGAATAATTAAAAAATTAAAAATTGCTATGAATATTAAAATTAAACACGAAGAAGATAAATGTACCAAACATACTGTCGAAGAACAATCTGAAGACTGTAATGTAGAAGTTACATATTCTAAAACCACACGTCTTCCTATAAGCGCTTATTGCATATGTGATATATGTGGTAAAGTGTTAAATATAGAGCTTAAAAAAATAGCACTTCCTCTAGATTGGGACAAACACAATATAGATATTTGGGATTAATTTTATGGATAAATTTGATACAAAACCTATACCATCCGTGATAGGACTTACAATAGAAGAAGCTGAGTCTATATTAAAAGAGGTTGGCTTTACTTTTAAACTTAGACTTGTTAATGGTTATGGTCAAATGGATATATGGAGATCTGAAAAAGACTGTATTGACCTAGAAGTAGTAGAAGCTACGGTTACTCCTAGCGGAAAATACTCTGTAATATATTCAGGTGGTAGAGTAACTAGACAATACCGTGGATAAATAATCATAGGCGTAGGATAACGGTATTCCGCCACGTTTGGGACGTGGAGATTTGCGAGTTCGATCCTCGCCGCCTATACCATACATTTAAGGAATTATATAATGTTAGCACTGCTTTTAACAACTCTAAGTTCATTAATATTCCCTCCTCAGTTAACTAATAATGTTAATAGTATTACTATAAATCCTCCTCTTGGGTCTACTCAAGTAACTTTAACTATTGATCATTCTTTTGATACACTCCATCTTTGGGAAACAGAAAACTCTGATACTAGCTATTTCTCATTCTATGAACTAGAAATGCGTACACGTTGCGGGTGGAAGCTTCAGAGCCTCTCTGGCTTTACTTATGCGTCAACTAGGTCAAACATGTTCACTACGGGGTCAGGATCGTTTATAGCCTTTGATGGAGCGTTTGATGGCTTAGGTAGTTCAGGGCATATTGTTACTGCAGCTATTCCTACGAGTAGGACCATTGTCATTCCTTTAAGTGTTATAAATGGAAATACTTTATTGCTTAAGTCTGAAGCTAGAACATATGCAAATGCAAATATGTTTATTGGAAGCCCTACTCAAGTGTTAGGAGTTGACATATTTCTATATATGCAATTTACTACTTATTCAAATGCTAATGTAAATATTACATATCAGTAATATAGCTTTTTTAAGTTAGCCGGATATTTTTCTATTACAAATTAAAATAATTACAATATAGATTATGACCCTTTAAGCAGTAATATATTATTAATACTGCTATAAGCTATCAAATAGGGAATCCCACAGTAAGGCTTATACCTCCCTATAAATTTTGTTACAACTAATATAAAGTGAATCTAATGCTATGATAAATATAACCGTTAACGATAAAATCTATACTATAGTGCGCGGGTGGAATCCTATAACCCCTACGCTAGGTTGTCATTATATAAAAGATGTAGGAGCCCGGTTTTATTCTAAGACCCGTGCCCTAGTAAAGCTTAAAGTTTACAATATAGATACATCATATCAATTTGAGGCTAGAGGCTTATGCTCTATACGTCCTGACACTGTTGCACTAACTCAATATGTGTTTAGTGGAACTGGTCCAGAGGATTTTAGAGCGGGGTCGGCTATGGGCATTAATCCATGTGGAGATCCTGGTTCTTTGCATAACCACGATGCGATAATGCGTCGTTGTCCTATTGGACTATATGACATGAGCAGCGGCCGTTCTCTTGGCGTTTCTAATGTTGACCCTGCTGGATATGACCTTGTACGTTTCAGTCAGATCAAAGGTTTTGAGGCCAATCAAGGGCTAAAGCCCTATGATGGCCAACATCTCATCAGAGCATATCGGATTGGTTTATTGCTTCTAAGGGATCCTTTTGTCAAAATGGATCTTAAAGCTATTCTTTTAGATGCTAAGATAGTATGGAGTCCACGCGCTACTGCAATCCTTAAGGGAGCTAGCGGAGTAGGAACTGGTAACACAGGAAGAGAATTTGCATGGGTTACTTATCTAGCATTTATACTTGATGATACAGTCTTCCTTGAAAAAATGAAGTCTGTCATTAAACATATAATCAATCCTAACACTGGACTGATACAACAACTAAAGAATAATGAATTTTGGGGATCTCCTCATCCTTGGGCTGTACCACCTGGTGGGTCAGGTGTACCAATTACAACTACAGTAGCTCAAGATATTGAAGCTTGTATGTGCGTAATGATATTTTGCAAAACAGGTTTGATAGACGAAGCTAAGAAACTTGCTGCAACTATACTATCTAGGCCTAAACGAAAGTGGATTAACTTTCTAACAGGAGAAGGCGAAGGATTACACTACGCCGACACTTTTCATCCCTGGTTTGCATTAGGAGCTCTTGCGCAAGTAGCTCCAGAGATTGCAAAACAATATGCACTAATGTGGCCAGTTCCTAAGCCAACATGGATGGGTGGATCTAATGGGCCCTATAAAACTCTTCCAGAAGTTAAAGCAGCGCTTGTCAAATGGGAAGATCCTGGTAAAACTAGATGGATGATTGAGGCTCTATAAGTTATTAAACAATTCTGTGATATCAACAGAGCTAGGCTCAAGTGAGTTGATATTGTTTAATAGACGCCAACTAGGATCATCAAGATCAATAAAGCTTGCAATAGTGCCAGAGATCGTGGATAATCCACGGTCTCTTCTTTTATATGCAGCGCTAATAGGAATCTTAAGATGTTGACTAGTCTCTGGTATAGACATGTTCATAACAAAAAGACATACCATGACGGGCTTATCTTCGGGCATTACCATAAGCATTAACTTATGCCAAGCATCAGATTGTTGACCTGGATCGTCTCCTCGTAGATTATAACCTAAACTTTTAGGCTCAAGACTAACAGTAAGATGTTTGTCAATATAAGCTAATTGTTTAGCTTGATTAAATCCAAACGCTTCAGAACCGGAAGATTCATGTTTACCAGAATCTAAATATACAAATCCATATTTTGATATTTCAGCTTCTGCCTCTACACACCTAGGGCGTTTAGGCATACTATAAATATAGCCATGCATACGCTGGTATTCTATACACCAATAATCAATAAGTCTACCAAAATAAGTACGAGGATTGGCAATAGGCCGACCTTTGTCTTTACGTTTGTTCATGATATCTAATATACGTTCAGTCATATATGATTTAATATCACCAGTTTCATATCTATTTGGTATTAATCTTTTAAAAATATATCTATTAATAACAGAATTATTGTAGTCCATAAACCAAACTACAAAGTCTTCATGAGATAATAAGTTAAGCTCTTCATCAGTAGGTCTGGGTTTTTTGGCCATTACGCTTTTCGCTTATAAAATATTTGAATACTAGAATCTCCAATTTCACCAGGAGAATTATCCGCACTTACAGATAATATATCGCCGGCTTCTAGTATATAATTTATATTATTTACATTAGAAACTGTAAATCCTGAATCAATTACAATCCCAGTAATCAAAACTCCATTATCATTTAAAGAAAAAGTGCCATCATCTGTAAGAGCGACCTTTACATTGACAGATGCTCCTATAATACATATATCGTATGGGAATGTAAATCCCCAAGTAGCTGACATCTCGCCTCCAAAGAATGTCAAATACCCAGACTCTAATAATTGTGAGCCACACGATACAGTCATTGTAGCTGCTGATAGCCACGCTAGCCTAGTAATGTCCCATACAAATAGCTCATCTAAATCTGTTCTATAATTTATATCGCCATCATGTATTGCGATACGGTTAGATCCCAAAAATGATACTACTTGTTGTCGAACAGTGCGATGATATATATTAGCTTGATAAGAATTATTCCACTGCTTTATAGTCTTACCAAAATCAGTAGTTGCATCTAAGTCAGGATATAGAGTACCGTCCGCGTCTATCCATATTCTATCTGATGAATTATTCTGTATACGAATACTAGTACCATATTTATACTGTACTACGCCTGCGGTTTGAACCCTAAATATCGGAGTAGTATTAAACAATACACTACCAAGCCCTGATAGTCCAGCTCCAATTGTAAGAACCGATCCACTTAAAGTGATATTACCTGCAATAGTAAGAGCTCCAGCATCCGTTAAGTTAGCGTTTGATCCTTGAATAGTGTTCCCATTTATTCCACTCCATCTCAATAAAGCATTGTCAACAAAAGGTTCTTCTCCTATAAACCCTATACCAGAAGGCCCTATGTCTCCATTAGGTCCTGTCGGACCTTGTGCACCGCTTAATCCGTTACCGCCTTGCCCTCCAGTGGCTCCAGCAACTCCTGTAACGCCAGTTGCCCCAGAAGGCCCTATGGGTCCAGTTGGACCCTGAGCTCCTGCCCCAGAAGCTCCTGTGCCCACAAAGATCTCAGGAACAAATGTCCCAAAGGATAACAGGTAAGCCCGACTCTGTTCTATTCCTCCAACATCCTCAGAAGACTTAAGACCAGGCTTAGATATTATATTAATATAATTACTAACAATAAAGTTATCTAGATAAAACCTACCTACATCAATAGTAATCATTTTATTGTTAATGACTTCAATATATTGAGTACCAACATTAAGAGTCAAACCATATTGCTTATTAATACTAAACATTGACTCACTAGTCATTTGCTGGGTGTTAATAGGCTCACGATAAGCTATAGTAACTTTATTAAGTTGAACCGAATTTAAATTAATAGATCCAAGTTTTGGATATACAGCAACGGGAACCGGCTCAGGTTTAGTTAATACAATAGCATATAGTTCAGTTTTAAATTGTTCTTTTTGAACAGTAGCATAAGCAAGTAACGTACCACCAACGCTTAAGGACAATAAAATATTTTTTATCTTTAAGTTAGCTGACGAAGTAGTATCTATAAGAGCGTACTTAGCCTCTATTTGCCCACGTAATACTTCTTCGGTATAAGCAGTTTCAACTCCTATAAATGGAGCAGCTTGACGAACTAAGTTAAAACCAAGTAAGCTACTATTGTTTTGCTCTGTAGAGTCTTGAGATAAAATACTTTTATCAAGATAAACTATATGAGCCCCGGTAACTCCTGTCCCAGTTAGCCCACTTAAACTAAGAGATATAATTTGATTATTAGAGTTAGGCTCTATATACCAACTATTGATTGGAGATTCATTAAGTAGTATTTTGTTACTTGATACTGTATTAGGTAATATAGGATAAGAATACAATACTGAATAATTAAGCGGTGCAGCTAAAGTAGAACTAATCAATCCATTAACTGGGTTAGATATATCAATAGACTTATCAGGTTTACTTAAGTACTCAAGAGTAAGTGCAGAACTAGATTCATTGATAGATGATACTGATATAGATTTTACTAGCCGGGCATCTCTTCCTATAGTTCTAGAAATAAAGGCAGTGATATCATTAATACCATTGCCCCCTTTAGATACTATAAACGTTCTTGTGCTTAGAGACACTCAAATTCCATAATGAGCAGGATTGCTACCTGATAAGTAAGAACCGGTATGCCCGGTATAAGATCGTTCAAGGTTCAATACATATAATTTAAGATTAACAATATAAGTTTCCATAGAAGCCAATTTTCCTAAAACACTAGTCATACTAGTATCTACAGTATTGTATCTACTGGTGCTAATAGCACTAAGGCTATTAAATTCGTTAGTGCTAGGAAACTGAACCACTTGAGTTTCAAGTAAAGAAACCCTATCTTCAAGTCCAGAAAATGCACCAGATAAATATTCTGACATTATACTGCAAACTCCATAAATACACCAGGCAAGGGAACAGCTGTAATTCCAGTCAGTGTAGTAGAAAAATTATCTGGGAACACATTAACGGGAGCGTGAGCAGTAGTCCAACCATGACCATGCGCTGTGGACAAAGTGCTATCATACCCAATTATAGGTATAACATTATTTATTGCATAACCCCTAAGAGTAGGAGCTGTAGCGGACACACATACAACTGTCCAATAAAGGCCTGGGTTAAGGACTAATCCGCCAGTACAAATATGTGTTAGAGTTGTAGTTGAAGCAGTAGAGGCTACGGATTGACTTTGCGTAAGTAGAGCACCTGGCGCAGTATTACCATTGTCTCTATATAGTGCAAATCTAGTTGTAGAAGCAGCACCGCCTGCAATCACTCTTATAGCTATGCTAGTTACTATTTCAGTACAGCTTATTACATAAGGCAAAGCATATGCTCTATCAGCTACAACGGTAGCTGTAGCATTAGCAGTACCTCCTTGAACAATACCGTGATATATACCAGCTCCTCTTCTTTTATATTTATCCCATATGGCAGTACTTTTACCAACTGTAGCCCAGGTAGTTCCATTATTTATATAGATACAGCTATCACCAGCTCTATCAATAACGTCTATTGATGCGCCATTTATAGGTTTAGTAGCACCTGTGACAGTAAGAAATCCAGTTTGACCACTTCCAGGTATTGTACTAATTATATAAACCTGCCCAGATGCAGACGCAGACGGAAGAACCAGAGTTCCTGTGTGAAACCCTGTCATAGAGATAAATAGTTCTTCGGATCCAAGAGTAGGTGGAGAAGTACTTACTACCGTATTAAAAATAGTGCCATATATAAGTGGAGTAAATAAAGCTGGAGATTGAAGGATTTTATTAGTAAGAGATTGAGCTCTAACTGTATCGACAACTTCCGTATTAGATGCTCCAACTCTAAGCCATCCGGTACCTTTAGGTATAAATCTAAAACTAATATCTGTACTTTCACCAAGAGCAGACATAGAAGGATGAAGTCCTGCAAGTTGTGCAGCAAACTGAATATAGTTCTTACTCTCTGCCGCAGCGTTAATCCTAAGCCCTGTAGCTCCTTCAGCGCCTATAATATTATCAATATAAACTTTAGTAGAATAAGATAAACCACCAATTGCTGCATGATCAGTTACAAGTGCAACTCCGGAGAGACCAGTACCTAGTACGATAGGCTCAGTTGAGAAGGTAATAAGATCTCCTTTAATACCTATTATGCCGAGCTTATCTTTTGTTACAGAGTCATTGGCTAAGTCAGCAGTAGTTACATTGCTGTCTTTTAAGTCTCCAGAAGTAATTCTAGTTAAAGCCACAAAACTCTCCTTATTAGGTTATATAATCTAGAAGTAAGTTATCTCCGGTCTCAGGTATATTACCCGCATTAAACTGAATGCCAGTAACGCCCAAGTGCATAAAGTCCATAGTAGTTCCAGGAGATTGTCTAATGCCATTTTTATGTACGCACACAACACCGGTTGAAGCAGCAGAACTAACCAAAGGAAATATATCAATAGTCCCATTGGGAAGTACTGACGGAATTTCATTAAATTTAAAGTTAGCTACAGCTAATCCGCCAGCTGGTGTTTGCCAAGTTGCGGCGGTTGAGCTAGTAGCAGTAAGCACCTGACCATTTGACGGAGCAGTTGCAGAGGCAACATTAACTACAGTAGTAAGAGAGTGAAGAGACTTGGCTGCAACGGTATTAGATGTTGCAGTTATTGTCTTATTGGTAAAAGCCTGAACATCATCTACGCTAGCTAATGCCGATGTAGGGACCCCTAGTCTTTGAAACTCAGTATTGTCAACCGATCCATCAGCGAGCTTGGTTGTTGCAATTGCAGCCGATGCATTAATGTCGATATTGACAATTACGTTATCTTTGATATCTTGCGAAGTAATTCTAGTTAAAGCCATTTAGAATCTCCTTGACCTTAGGTCCTATAGGAAGCTAGAATATTATCACCTAGACCGGGAATATTGCCAGACTCAAAGGTGACCGTAGTGGAACTCAGTATATAGTCATTACCGGCACCCTGCTTCTGTAGCATACCGTTTTTGAAAATTTCAACACTTGCAGGTATAGGAGTCTCTGATAAGATAAATGCTGGGTTAGTCCCGTTGACAGAGCCTGCAAGCTGTTGATTATCTTTATGAGTATGAGCTGCGCCCGAAGCAGCGTTCATCTCTATATTGGTTAACTTAATTTGTAACTCTTGTACAGCATTAGAAAGAAAGGTTAAACTATCAATAATAGTATTAAATCTGGCAGTGCTAAGAGCTGTAAGACTTGAAAAATCAGAACTAGTTGGTAAAGCTAGTACTTGTTTCTCAAGGTCCCAAACACGTCCAGAAAGCGTACTCATTAGCTGTTATCTGCCTGTATAGCTGTAAAGGTTAATCCAAGGCTTTTAATTACTGGAGTAGTTCCAACAGGGAACGGTGACTGATACCCGCCACTATTACTAACGAACTTAAGAGTATAGATGGCATATATATTAGATGAGGCACCTGTATTGATCTGACCTGCTGACCCTAGATTCTGAGGTAGCTGGTTAACTTTAGAGTCCCAGAAAACATTATTTAAATCAGGAGTTTTAGACAGTCTTAATCTAATATGTCTACTGCTAGCATCTTCTAAGAAGAAGTTGGGCCAAGGATCTATTCTATAAATAGAATTAAAAGCATGATTACGAGGAGAAGATATCTTAACTACGGCTGTAATACTGTCTCCAAATACTTGATCGTCAGATGCGGTTTTTGAGTAATCTACAAGTTGTAGACCAAGCTCTTGTACTCCATATATAAATACTTTTTTACCATTTATTTCTCTCCAGTTGCGCGTACGTAGTCTTATTCGAACTTGCTCTACATCGCGAGGAGAGAAATGATACCTAGTAGATACCGTATTTTGAGAAGCTATAAAGTTATCTAGAAGAGTAAATGAATTGGTTAAATTGGCAGACGTTGACAACTGTACAACATCTACTGAGCCTTCAGGGAAACAATTAAGTTGAAGCAGATTAGCCTGGGCACTAACACTCGCTGGAACTATGGCAGTTAATTCGCACTCTACTTGCTCTACGTCAGAGTCAATAGAAAAAGTTACAGTACGAATCCAGGCCGTTTCATTAAGGCCATTGAACGCATTCTCAGGAAGACCAGCTTCTACAATGCCACCATATTCATAGTCTTGTAACCCATTGCCGTCAAGCTTATCAAAGACACTTAGTACAGCTACCCTAAAGTCTGTAGGTATTACTATCTGACCATTCTTTAAACTAAAGTTAAAGAATCTATTTTCAACAACATTGGCTGGTAAAAATATCTCTCCAAATTGTCCATTAAATACAGCTCTTTTTGTCTCAGATAGATTATCTGGAAAGATAATACCAGAGGTCTCATGGAAGTCAATACTGCGATCTATTTTAGACCCAGACTTTCCGAGTACATACTCAGTATAGTCTAGCGACTCCTCTACAGCTGCAGTTCTTCGCTTCAGATACTGAAGCTCAGACTCAATGTTAATCATTGCCCTTTGCAGCGCAGAGAAGTTGCCGTTAACGGCAGAAGATAAGTTAGTTATATCTGTATATACCTGGTCTTGAAAATCATTATATTCATCAGAAGAAAAAGGGCCACGTAATCGTGCTGGTCTTCTAATGATACTAGGTTGGATTATCTTCTGCTCGTTCATTACGCCCTCTTTAATTAGATAGTATTAGCTTCAATTTTGTCTGCAACTCTTCGTAATTGTTCAGGGTCATTTGTTGAGTGTTCAAGCCCATAAGCTTTCTTAAGACTTGACCAAGCCTGTACAAAATCAATAGCTTTTCCATTTAAAGGATTAAGACTAGACGCCACTGTGGCAAGGTGTTTCTTAGATCTTTTCTTGAATAGCATAAAGACTAGCTGCGCAAGAGGAAGGAATGGAGCGGCTTGTGGGATTAGACCAGCAGCAGTGGAAACAAATCCAGCTGCATACCCTGCCCAATCCACGGTACCATCTTCGTTGAAAATAGGAGTTAATCCAATAACACTAGGAGCTGTTATACCAGGACTTGCTTCATTGATGTCTATAGTTAAAGGATTGTCTTGAACAGGCGGTACAGCTTCTATAACGTGTTGCTTAGTAGTAATGGCTACTATGTCAATACCGGGATAAAGCTTTAATATAGCCTCGCGTATAGCTTCTGGAAGAGTATCAAGAGCAACCACAGCGGCTTGATTATCTTCTCCTGGAGCTGTAACAGTTCCAAGCTTAAGGCCTTGAATAGGAACAACAACGAGTTGTTCGGCCGGGACAGAGACACAAGATAAAAAGACAACAGTACAAACAACAGCGCCGCATAAAATTCCAAGTCCTATTGAAATAAATTTATTCATATTAATATCCTACCTTTAAAAAATATCCAAACACTTTAGGGGTTACAGAACCTTCAGTTAAATTGTCTCTTGCTAAATCACATTTGACAACAGCAGAGGTAAGAGCGTTACTGGTTTCACGAGAAGACCAAGTAAGTTTCCACTCTTCTTCAGAATATGTTAAAAAACTAAAGTTTTGATCTGGAACATATTGATAAAGACTAGTAGAATTATTAGGCTTAAAATTAGTTATAACCTGGTATTCTTTAACTCCATTGGTAATAAACTCTTTAATAGCAAATACTGAATTATCACTTTTTAAGGTATTAGTTTTTAAATACGGAAGGCTTACCTGCCTTAGTGGATCTCTAATTGCTGTCAATTCAGTAAAGTATTTCCCGCCCTGAATGAATACAAAATCCCTAGAATTATCTTTCAAAAGAATGACTTGGTTAATAAGAGGGACTTGATTAGAACTAACTAGGTCTTCAGGCAATCTAGACTTAACTATAAATTGTATCCAACCACTCATCTTAGGCCACTGAATAGCATTCGTTAAATCTACAAGACCAATGCCAGGGATATTTGCAGTTAAGCTTTCACCGGACTCAACATCAGGTTCAAGCTTATTTATGTTATTTAAAGCCCCGGTTCCTTTAGTTTCAATCTTAATATTAATGCCACCAGAGTTAGTTACAAGGGCCCAAATAAAGAACTGATTAACTTGATCTGGAACATCATTATACTTATAGTCAATATATACATCTGAAGAGTCTGGTATAGTTCCAGTGGTAAGTCTTTGAATATTAGATGTAGTTGTATCAAAGATATAGTCAATACCTTGCTTGAATATTTTAGAAACACCTGTAATGCCAAATAAAGACTTAACTTTAATAGAAGACTTAATTACATCATTAGGTTTATGTCTATACTTAACTAAAAGATTCTCGTTGGCTATTAGCTGCGTAGAAGACAAGGCAGGCTCAAACTTTAAAAACACTTGATGATTTTGTATATTAGATACAAACCTTAAAAGATTAGGATCAGTGTAATAACTAATCTCTAAACGAGATACGCCTGGATACTGAGGCCCAGCTAAAATAACTCCATTGTTTGTAAGTTTTATTTTGCCAGTAGGATAGTTATTAGAATTTAACTCAACTATATAATCTTGTCCATCTACAAACTGTCTAACCACTTGCCCAAGAGTTTGTCCAGGACCTGGGGTAAACACAACATCCTTAACGATTATATCGAAAGCAGTTGTATATAAAATGTTAGGCTGGCCTAGAGACTCTTCATTAGAAGAAAACGTTACTCCTACTTTTGACTTAGCCACCGAGCCACTCGACTGCGCTATAGAATAAATCGCATAGTTAGGTGCTGTATCTTTAGAAGGATTAACGCTAGAAGACGGTGTTAAATTATGCCCCTTATTGGTATCGTAAATGGGCGAATTAGATAGTAGTAACACCCGATCAGTTGACGAGCCCGCAGTTGCTTGTACTACAGCTACTTCAGTTTTAATAGAGTATAGAGTCTGCGTGTTACCTTTAGAGAATGGAAGGAAGTTATCTTTAACTAAAACAGGATTAAAATTACCATTCGTATCTCGTGACCAAGCTCTATATCCACGATATAGTTTAGCTGTACCAAAGATAGGCTCTTTAGTTAAAGTATTAATCTTATAGAAGTCAATGCTATTAAAAGAGAACGGGGAGTTATATGTATTATCTTCGCTAATAAAAATTTTCTTATTAACAATAGCGTCTTGAACATTTATTATCTTTGGCGAGCCAGAGTTGTCATTTCGAGACTCCGGAGATATAGATATATAGTCTCCAACAATTTCTCCATCAGAATTTACTAAAGCAATACTCCATTTTACATCTGTGTTATCATGAATGCGTTCATCTGCAGACACAGATAGTTTACCTATAGATGCTAGATCCTTAGAAAAGTTAAAAGGCTTAGATACATATGTAGCTGTATTGGCCCGTCCAGTTATAAAAATACCGATATTGCGCAGTCCAAATATATACCTATATACACGTTTGCCATCTAAGTCTAAACTAGAGTCCGCTTTATCTTTAGATAGCTCAATATGAATAAACTCCACTAATGTATCTGAGAAGTCTAAAGACACAAGAGATGACTGTGCAGTAAGTTTAATCTTATCTGAGTATCCAGAAATTGACTTAATGTTATATGAATCAACACTGGTTTGAACAGTTATATCTTGGCTAGATTCGCCATAGTGTAACAAGGTAATACGATTAATAAACTCTTCTACCTTGAGAGAGAATTTAATTTTTACAGATATAGATATATCCTGATCAGACTCTACAATTAAACCCCAGCCAGATATATTATCTCTAAACATATTGCTAAAAGCTGTACCAGGAACATTGCCAATAATTCTTCCAGAACTAACTTTAGCATTAGAGTTGTTTAGCGAAAATAAATGAGACAAGTCTAGCTTTAATGTTCCACGTCCAGATATAGGGAGAGTCAATGCTCCTTCGTAGACATCAACTATTCCATAAGTAGACTTTTGTAGATTTGTTTTAGAGGTATCTTTAAATGTGTCGAAGTCTGCAAAGAAGTTTTCTTCAGCACCTTGAGTTGCAAATAGAATAGCGTCTAGCTGTTTAGCTAATTTGGCTAGCTCATAAGAATGAACAGCGTTAAACAGTTCAGCATGGAGTATCCGCTGTATATTGTTTATCTCTATATTGCTTAGCTCTTCAAATGCAATTTCAAGATCAGTTTTAATCTGATATATAGCTCTATTATAGTTATCTATATCAAACACAGTATTAGCTGCTTGAGGCAGATATTTATATATAGGACCAACCGCTTTGTCTGGGCTGGGTAACTCACTGCCTGCACGGGAAACAACTTCTTCAAATGTAGGTATGCGACCTTCTTTTAAGATAGTAAGAAGATACTTAGAATAAATCTTTTGATATTGGCGTAACGCTATACTCATAATTAATTCCTTGGAGTCATTATAAGTTTGTACGTTCTAAGTAAAGGAGTATTAGAATCATTATCTCCACCAGTAGGTCTACTAAAAACTGCCTTGAATCTAAGCTTCTTAATTGGTTCCGTAGTGTAGTTATATTTATTTTCTGACCCAACGCTAGTAGGCTTAGGTATATTAAAATTAATTATTTTAGGGATAATATCCCCGTCAGAGTTAAACCTAGTAGGGCTATTAGTAGGATTAACTTCTACCCATTTATCAGAACCTTCAGGCTTGATGTAATATTTAATCCACGTAAGATTAGTGTCAAAGCTCGGCGGTATATATTCATCAACTATTAGGTTAACCTTAATTACTTCTTTAGGGGATACGAACGGTACACTAACAAACTCCGAAGAAGGAGAAAAAACATACTTAGCTACAGTAAGCTCTTTGATGCCTATTGAATATCTAATTCTATCAAAATAAGGTTGCAGCCATTGAGATTTAAGCTTAAAGCCAGTAGTACTAAAAGAAGATTTAACACTTGTTTTAGTGCCAAATAAACTACCAATGAAGCCTCCTATAAGGCCGCCTAAGCCAAGACCAAGTAGAGTACTATTCTTGTTTGAAGATGATTCCCCTAGCTGCCCGGAGTCAGCTTGGCCTTCAAAGAGATCAGGGCTTAGTAAGCTTTGAGATACAGCCAGCGTTTGAAGATAGCTAAGTTTTACCAACTTACTGTTTACAGTTGTAGTTTGATAATAAGTTGTTTTCTTCTTTTTTTTGAAAAGCTTCTTTTTAGTCTTAGTGACCTTAGTGTTTGACGTAACCACTTCTTGCAACAGTAAATGCAGCCTCTCATAAAAATTAGGAGAAGGATCTTCTACTAAGAGAGTAATACGCATCTTCTGTGCTATACGAACAGGGAACGAAAACACTCCAAGTCCTACATATGAAAAGCTAGAAGGAGCCAAAGTTTGACCTTGTACGTCAGAAGGTAATACTTTGTTAGCTTCAGGGGTTAATACTTTGTCATAACTCTGGCTAGCAAATCCATCTACCGTTTCAAATGAACCTTCATTAGCTGTAGCTATATCCACTACACTAATAAAAGATGAAGTTCCATTCACAATAGGGTTTATTAAAATAAAGTTTAAAGGAGTAGGTACACCAAAGTCTAAATCTATATTAACCTGTAGATCTCTACCGGCATAGTCATACTTTTTAGCTAGGTCTTCAGCTGTTTTTAAATCAATAATGATTTGATTATTATCTGCTTCTGGTTCTGGAATATTAATTTCTTCAGCCATCTTAGATGTCTCCTCCGTCAATCAAAACATCTGACGCATCTTGCGGATCTATAAGCGGCTCTACTTTATAAACTATCTCACACTCCCAATAAGTATCTGCTGACCCATCAAACATATTTTTACGTACAGAGTTTTTTTGTTCTTCAGTTGTAGACACAACTGCAAAGAATCCTTTTGAGGTAGTAGCATCTAAAGCCGCAGCTGCACCACCAGCATTGTCAACACTTTGGCCACCATTGACAGTAGTTGTAGATGCTGAATTAGGAATATTAGCCGGGTCTATTACTTCTTTGAGTTTAAGAACTTTACCTTCAGGATTTTGTTGCCCAATAAGTGCATAATATTTTCCTTCATAAAACCGTTCTAAGTTCCCAGGGGTAGAAGCAGTATTAACTTTGTCATTTTTATTGACAGGTTTAATTGGTGATATAGTAACTTTAGTAGCTGGCGTAGTTACAGTAACGGCGTCAACCTTCTTAAGTCCAATAGCTCCAGTGCCAAATATAATTTCAGCCTGTAAAAGATCAATGCCGTATGTCTGATCTATTTTGGACAAGTCTAAGAAGTTATCTCCCGCAACTATTACCTCACCTTTATTATAGCCATTCAGTATGTTTAAATCTAAAACTTTAGAGGATACCGATGATGCCTGACTAGAGATCTCTTTGGAGATAACACTAGCAAAGTTAAATGCATTAAGGGTATCGTTAGAGGCCGCCGACAATGATTGATATATTCTATTAAAATCTTTGTTAAGAGTTATTAAGTTTTCATTGTAAAGATTGGATAGAGGAGAGTCAGAGCGCAATAGTCTATTTGCCGTAAATGTAGGTCTACCATAGCTTTTATAAAATAAATTGAATTGCTCCACAGAAGAAGATAGGATCTTAGATAGTTCTGACTCAGAGACTTGAGATAGGCGAATCTTCTCTAGACCTTGTCTAGCTAATTCTACATCAGACGGGCTGATACTTATTACATTTACGATGTCTATCATTACAGTATGGTTGTATTAAGTTTAATTTTAAATTCATTAACCTGTGGAGTAACAGTTGGAGATATAATTTTGTTAGATCTAAGTATACAATTAACTTTTACGTACTCGGTCATCCACCGATATTCAACTCCTATTTCAGTGTTTTTTATTGACTGATTAAAGTATATATTGCGTCCATCATGAATGTATTCATACTCTCCGTCGTTAGAGTTAGAAACATTGAATGCTGGCTGTTCTAAGTTTTTATATGAAGTTATATTAGTTGCTTTAGTCCCGCCAACGTCAATAACAATAGGCTCGTATATAAGGTTGTCAAACCCAAAGATTTGATCACCAGCTTTAAATACCACTTCAATTGAGTATGGGACCTGAATATATCCAGAAGGAGGTGTACCAGTGAAGTTACCAAAGAATCCTGTCTGTGGTATATATGTTCCAACAAGTCCTGTATACAAAGTAGGGACTCCGGATACAATTACAGAACTTGTCTCAAGGTCTATAATCTCAAATGTAGCCCCAGGAACAGATTGAATCCTAAGATAATATCTATATGGATCAACAAGATAAATAGGATTCAATAAGCCCCAATCTATTGGTCCACCAGGTACCTCAAATATACGTGTATCTCCTGTAATTGTATTAATATAACTGCCGTCTTCATTAATCCAGTTAGGGTAAATACGAGCAAGACCAGTAGTATAAGCACCGGTAGGAGGAACATATACGTAAGAATTAGAATCTTCAATATAATCAAATGAATTTGAATTAATTATATTATAGTTAATAAAGGGAAAGCTTGAAAGCTTTATGTCATTACTTGGACCTGTATTATTATAAATGTCAGGCACAGATAAGGCCTTATCCTTAAAGGTAGATATGACGTCAATTGATTTAGCGGTTTGATCTGCAAAATAGTCAATAGTATAAATCTTATTCCTATCAAACGTATCTTGAGAGATTGATATAATTATCTTACCATTTGCCGCAGTGTCCCATGTGAACGTATAGTCTACATTGGCAATCAATATACGATCATTCTCTCTAATAAACATACTAGAGAATGCAGCTCTAAATCTAGTAGAGGCAGTATAAGTAAATGGATCTACAGATAAAAGTTCATTTTCTACTTTGAGATATCCATCAGCTTCAAAGTTAGACGGGAAGATAGGAATCTTTCTATCTGGAGCTAATTCTATTTCCCATTCAGTAGAAGTCTTTCTGTATGTGCCATAGTCTGAATTAAACAAAGGATGACGTTCATCTACTTCTAGTTCTACATTTGATATAGTAGAGTTGGGCTCAAATCTTTCTGATTCATATATACCGATAGGAGAATATATAACATAATTTACTTCTACTTCTCTAGCTCCTACAATATACTCATACTTCTTTACAGTCTCTATATCGGTAGATTGCCTAGTGGACAACTGCTCAGTAAATGTAGACGCCTCTTCTAGTAAAGACTTAAGGCTAGGATCAAATACGGCTAGACCCTCTCCTATAGACATTATAGTCTGGCCAGTAAGATCTATCTCGGTTGTAAGCCCCATGTTAAGAGTCTTAGATCCAAGCGATAAAGCTAGATCATTAAGAGCGTCGTTGTAGATCGCCGCCGTCCCATTAATAAGAACATTATTTATATTTGGAGTCTCGGCTAGTTCAGAGGCTCTAGTCTCTTGTAGTCTCAATAGGAAGTCTGTAGCGTATAAGATATTCTTAGGGACTTTAATGACAATATTTCTAGCGTTCTCTTGTGCTAATACGATCTCTATGTCGGTAGCAAAGATAGTCTCAAAATTTACTTCTACCCAATCAAGAGTTTCTTCTACTTGAAAATTAGCTACCGGATAACGAATCCTAGAAGACGAAGTCGGCTTATAAGTTATCTCTAAGACTTTAACTGGATAATTAGAAAATGGATAAACCTTAACTTGGTTAATAGACTCGGAGCTATTAAAGTTAATATTAAAAAATACTATCGGACCATTAACGTTAGTAACTATTTGCCCATCACTATCTGGTGACCATCTATTGTAAACTACTTCTATTGGGACATTAGAGTAAATAGATTCTGCCCAAAATGTTTCAGAAGTAGAATCGGTAGCCTTTGAAGGAGGAAACTGTTTGCTAAGCTGGCCTTGTGTTCCTCCAATAACCTTTGCACTAAGTGTAGTCTTCTTAAGGCCTCGATTGGCTAAATGATTTCTACGTTTAAGTATGTTAGGCAGCTTAAGCAGTCTAGAATCTGGATCAACAACCGCTGAAGGAGATTGTTTAGTAGAGTTACGAGAAATATTAAAATTAACTAACTTTATATCGTCATACTCTGGGAATCTATTACGAGCAGCATATACTCTAGTGTCATTTATTAACTTAAGTATAGAGGCTCTAGCTTTAGATAAATCATCAAAGATGGCAGTTTTTTGTTTATTTTGTGCAGAAGCTAAATAGTCCACTTGACTATAGATACCTCTTAGATCAATAAACGCTCCTTCCATATTGGAGTTATGATCTTGAGAACTAATGACAGCCTCAGCCTTAGCTAAGACTGGGGTAAAGACTTGCTTATTGCCGGCAGCAGTTGCTTTGCCGACTAACCGTTTAGCTTCAAACTCTATAAACCTACCGGTCAACCTATCAGAATTCTTTTTGATAGTAGAAAGAATTGACTTGACGGCGTCTCTGTGGCCTACGCCAATTAAGTTGGCAATGTTATTTAATAGCCCCATTATGTTATGGCAGGTATGTTTCCTGTTATAGTTGTAAATTCAGAAGACGAATATACTCCAGTATATTGTGCCATCAAAGCAAGATACCCATTTAGCGGAACGCTACCACTATCGCCATGCAACGTTGAGGTCGCTGGATCAAGAGGGTTAAATGGATAGCCACCACTATAATGATAAAGCTCTATGGAGCTTCTTAATATTCCATGAGCTATAGCTTCCCATTTCTTCTCTTGCGCTATATTAACTGTTAGCCGGTAGTATCGGATAGCATCAGCACAAGCGACCATCAATTCAGAAGGAACAGTACCGGAGAAGGGGGCGGGTTTATTGTGAAACGAACCACCTTCTATTAATATTCCGTCCTGATTAACAGATCCTTTTAACATTGTAGACATACCAACTTCAAAAGTATCTACTAACCTAGTTGTATCAATAGATAAATTAGTAAACAAAGGGTCTTCTTTGGCTATGTGCGTAGGTAGCCATAGATAATGACGTATAGCTTTAATAGAGCCAGGCTGGAATATACCGCCTCTTTTTGCTCCTGCTTGTATGTACGGCTCAACTTTTAATAGGTTAGTGTATAAGTGTTCTGCCGAATTTGAGATGGCTTGGCTTGCAGATACAATAGAGCCATCTGCTAGACTAATAGTATTCCCCCAAGTAAGATCTCCGCTCAAGTCTGGTATATTATTGTGCACAACTGAGAAGTAAGGGCTACTCTTAGCCTCATACCCCGTATAGCCAGCCCATCCTATATTACCATAATATAGATTATCTATAGCTGTACAGACATTGTCAAAGTAGCGGGCAGCGTATGTACCTATGCGATTATACTTAGTTAACCAAGTATTTGGGCACGTACCACTTACACCGACAGCCGTAAAGTAAGAATCAAAATATTGATTAGCTATTCCTATGCCAGTTAGGCATAGGTCTCTCCAGTTGCCCGCGTATTTTAACCCCATTGTTGTATTGTATTGTCCAGTTGTAGGGGCAAGCTGCATAGCATACAAAGAAGAAAACGCTTTTAAGTAATCAGTATGATGTTCAATATTAGAAATCAAGGAGTCTATTTCTCCATAACGACCGCTAGGGAAGTACATAGGAATACGAGTATTAGTCGCAGGATTATAATATGGAGTTATATAATCTGTTTCAATTCCAAAGCCTCCAGTGTATGGATTTAGAGATAGAATCTTAGTAGCTATATTGTATGCTCCACTATATGCAAAGCTAATTATATTTGCATTATTAGAGTTTTGCAACCATACTGCTCCAGTTAGATCAATAGGCTGACCAACGTAATTAGAAATGTAATGATTTATTCTACCCTTGGCATAGGTAGCATACAGATAGACATCTCTTAGTGCATCATATGACCCCGTATAATGTCCTACATAAGAAGAAGTATTTACATTGAATAGCCTTGGGAAACTCGAACCAGTCATTCCAAGATAGGCTGCTCGTATTTGTGTTTCAAGAACTCTATCTCCAGTATAAAAGTTCTTATCATATATCTCATTATAGTATTTACATTTAACAGCTTGAACATCATTAATGGATAAGAAATAATCTGTAACAGCGGTAGACTGCAAATACCTGACATCAGGTATTTGCCCAGTAGGAACTTTTAACTGAGTAATTGCGCACAGAGAATTATCAAGCTGTAATACACTTGAGGCTGCGATAGGAAGGTCAGACCAGAAACTTCCGTCAATATAATATGGAGCAAATCCTGTTATGTTTCTTATTTCAGAGTAGCCATAATTATTACCTATTTCGAGGACACCTAAAGACAATCTTCCATTGTCTACTATGTTAGTATCTCGTATAGTTTTTCTTTCCCATTGGCCACCTAACTCTCTTTCTTCATAAGAGAATACAGGTTGAGGAGAAGACCTAAGATAAGATTGCGTATAGCAGTTTCCAGATGGAATAGATATATAGCCATTTAAAAGTTTTGCATTAGTAGTTGTATAGTCTCCAGAGTATCCGGAATATAAGTTATTTGGTAGATCATAGTCTTTGATCCACCACTCAGCGGATGTATCACTGCCACTAAAAATATCTTCATAACCGCTTAATACCTGCATAAGCTGAATAGAGTAATCAGCCATAGATATATCTGTATTATAGTTGTTAGCTTGGAACTGAGAATAATACTCTTCTTCTTGGAACTTGTAAATAGGATACACACCGGCAGCAATATACTTTTCTGCTCTTGCTTTAATGTCAGATATAGACAAAACTTCTTTTAAATCAGAAGGAAGCTCAACAACAAATGAAGCAGCGCCAGGGTATGGTATTCCGTTCTTGTGTCCTATGTCAAAGAAACATTGAGACTCTTTAATAGAGTTTTCTATTGATCTACCAAATTCATTGTCGTGTAAACCGCCGCCATATGTTCTAGTATCAGTTATAGCTATGTCAGTAGCAGAGCTATACGGTTTAACGTTAATGGCTCCAATGATAGAGATAGGCTCTATTGATTCTTCACCAGGAATACTATATATTGCATCTTGTAGTGACGTTCCAACTGTATGAAAAACAGTACGTGTTCTATGTGCGCCATCTGAACTAGACGATGGCCTTAGATAGAACAATACATATTTATCCATTAAAAATGGATTATGATTAAAGTGAGCGTTTAAGTTTACGTGCTTATATGTATAACTATTTTCTAAGTATGTATAATTAACAATTACATCTTTAGCTAGATTAGCATCAGAATTAAGATATACGATACCGTTAATAGTGTCAACATCTTTTATACTACGTGCAGAATATGTTTTATCAAATCCAGCACTACTAAATGATATATTATTGCTTTTAAAAACTACAGGATACCTAGATAACTGTATGGTATTCTTGTCCGTAAATACAGCTACTTCTCCATCAGCGTCTGCAAATGGCTTACCAAGTGTTGGAGACCATGTCTGAGTATTGTATTCAGGGATACTAAAGAAATAAGTTATACCTTTATACACCTGAGAAAATGATCCATTATTGATCCTTGCCCACCATGCAGAAGTTGAGCTATTAAAGTATGGGGCCGACAAAGATATAGACGACAGTTTATTGTACAGAATGCTATACCTTGTACATCTAACTAATGCAGATCGCCCATCTAATGCCCTATCTTCTTGATCAAACCCCTCAGGTATTTGCGTCCCAGAAGCTGTAAGTTCTCCTGCTTGAAGGTTTGGTATATCAGACGCTATCAATATAGTTATAGGATACGGAGAGTTAGAAAGCTCAAGAGATATTTGTTTTGTAGACTTCCCTATATAGGTTATAGTGAAAGGGTTAATACCATTGGTTATTCCAATAGTAGTGCTAGTAATTACTAATGAATATGTAATACTAGAGCCAGGATAGTTTTTGTCTATAAAGACCAAGGCGCCTAAAGATCTAGACGTAACTGGAGACGCAAGAGATCTCATAAACTGTATAGTGCGCTTAGATAGCTTAGTCATATCAGGCCGATCCAGTTAGGGTTGCATTCCAGAAGTTAACACTATATGAGTTTAAAGTAGGATCTAAAGACACTGAATATGATCCAGATGGAGCTATAAAGTTTCCTAAAGGATCATAAGCCTCAGATAGCTCTATCCTGTTAAACACTGGGATTGGATTGTAGATCTCAGAATCCTGAAGATTGATCTGGTTTTCGAAATAATTGTTTGATGGATAATTAATGAACACAGTCTTGCCAATAGATTGACTGTTAGTTATTAAAATGCATGTAAACATATTGTTAGGAAGAGCTAGTTGCTGATTAAAATTTTCTCCATAGCCGTTATACTTAAAGTCTCCAGTTGCTATATTAGACTTAATACTATACGGTGTAACAATAAGATCATAAGGGAACTCTTCAAAGGATAGCGCGTTTCCATTGGAATCTTTAATAGCTATAGATGACTTTACCTTATTTAAGTTTGAGTAAAACAGTGAACTGTCTCCAGTTACACTTATGTGGCCTAAAGCCGATGGCACATAGACTGATTTATCTTCTCCGCCTATAAGGTGCATAAAATAAGCGGGGACACTAAAGCCAGTATCTTCATTCCACACGCTTAAGCTAGTTACACGTATGTCGTTAGAATTAAGCTGTCCACTAGCTGTATAGCCATTGTTACCTGTTATAGCACTAAGTTTAGAGACAGTATAATCTCCATGAATTTTATTTGTTATATTTGAATAGTTTTGATCAGACATGTCAAACGTAGTAGTAGCAGACTCGGACGTCCATTCTCTGTTAGAGATTAAAGCTAAATTTACACCTTCGTTAGGAACTTTTATTCCTATCTGTATAGGACTATCAACTGTACCAAATTTTTTAGCAGCTTCATCGTTCTGGTATGTTACATAATAAGACTGAGCATTTAAGAAAACGGCTTCGTCAAACAATTTGATTCCAGCTTTATTTAGGCCTTCAAAATCATTATTGCCTAACGCTCCACCGTAAAGAAGATGCGTACCTGCACCAGTATACTCAGTGGCTGGATAGATCATGACTCCATTAAATGGCTGCTCAGATACTGTACCTGTGCCAGCTATATAGCCTATCTTAATATTCTCATTTTTGATACCGACATCAGTATGCCCACTAAAGAATGTATTGCCGATATCTGCTAGTTGAGCCCAAGGCCAAGTATATCCAGAAAGGGGAAATCCAACAAAGATCTCGCTCATGTCCATATCTATTTGACGATACATCGTTGGAGCTATAAGAGTAGTTCTAGCCTGTTCTCCTCCAAAGACAAAACATGATCTATAAATAATATTAGATAATGAAGACCCGAGTAATCCTTGATATCCTACTGGTCTACCAGAGATATTTCCAGATACTCCAGTAGCTCCGCTAGCAGACACATATACGGTCTTAGATACGTTGGGTAAACCACTTAAGTATAAGTTCATATATCCGGTAGTCGTGCCTAAATTAGAGTCTAGACCGATAGAGTACCATGACTCAAGCGCTATTGTTGCCCCAGTAAATGGCCCAAACACTGTGGCATTTGTAGAGCCGTCAGTAAGCCTGTTTCTTCTGGTGCCATATATAAGCTCAGCATTTTCATTTATACCGACATAAGCAGATCCTAGTCCATAATTGGTATGAATAGATTCAGTAGGAGTTGTTTCCTCAAATGAGAACAGATCAGCAGTTTTACCTGACGTAGGTAAATTGTGAAGTCTAAAATGTCCGCCAGCAACAAAGTGAGTATTAGCATTAGTGGCATGATATGCTGGACCAAGACCGGTTACCCATGCGTCAAGATTTGAATGAGCAAATACTGAATTGTTTGAATAGTATCTATCTCCTGCATTAGTTACACCAAATTGCAACAACGACATACTACCAGTCCCGTTGTAAATTCTTTCATCATAAGAAGAGAAAGGGATAACAAGATTTTGACCAGGGCCAAATCGCAAAGCAGGACGCCCTTTAGGTCCATCAGGCACTTGTTTGATAAACATAAGTGCCGATCTAATACCTCTTGATGTAAGGTCAGTATCGGTTATATAGTTAATAGCCCGACCGTGAGCCGGAGAAAAACCGTCATCCCATAATGCAAAAGGAGAAGGATGGTCTAACCTAAGAACGTGAGCCCATTGCATATGAGCATTACTTCCAGTTATTGGAGTAGGAACTTTAATACCATTGTATGCATTGAACCATGGCGGTGTAGTTTTAGCCCCATACACATTAGACTCTACACGAGCATCAACTCTATCTCTTATGCCAAAGCGAACATGATCAAAGTCGCATATAACATTTTGTCCAATAGTTATATCTCTAGTAGATCCAGTTATAGCTGCAACAGGCATTCTAGGCCATGTATTTACATATGTAGTACCAGTTGGGAAAGCCGGAGTCACAGTGTTGGTATTAACTATTCTTCCACCATATCCATCTATACCGATATCTCTAGAGTCAATGATATTGCCATTAAGCTCTAGGTACAGTCTAGCAGTTCTAGCTCCATGATATATAGAATCGCCAGATGCAATCATTGGCTGATCAGATGCTGTATATGTATCCCCTATAGCTCTTACATCTTGATATACCCCGATATGGTTCCAGTTACCCCATGATACGGTATAGCCATTATTGTACACTGTATTAGTAGTTGAGCTACCTGTAATAATAGTTCTATTTGCTCTTATTCCAGCAGGCACATATGAGTCTCCAGTCATTCCTAAAACAGGAGCATGAGCATTAAGGTCTAATGTGCCACGTATATCGCCTGATCTATTCAATAGTAATTTCATACCGCGACCATCAGAAGATAGTATTTGCGCCAACTCAGCTTCGGGAACTAATAGGCCATGTGGTCTAAACCATCCTTCAAATATAGCAGAGCCACGGTCTATTCTTTTATATGGTATTGTATCATATATAGACAAGTCATCTAGCTCTCCTGCATATCTCTTGCCATTAGATACACCAGTATATTGTACATAGGAGTGATCTATTATTGATCCAGTTAATGAATATATAATAAATTCGTCAACGTCATGTTTCTGTATCTCTTCTGTCCATTTACCCCACTTGTCAACATTAAGGGCAGAAAAGTTAGCCCTAGGAGCTGAAGCAAAAGCAATCCAAGAATTAGTAGTATCACCTGTGTATTTTACTGCACAACTAAAGTTTTTAGGTTCTCTATAGTTAACCCCATCAAGTATATATTCATTACGGGCAAACCCATCTGCCATTATAACTCTAACGCCTGGTCCTCTAGGTATATGTATTATACCATTAATTAGACCAATATAATCAGTACCGGTAGGAGCTGATACGCCACTAAGGTATATACCAAGATGATTGTCTGCAGTACCAGTCCAATTTCTAATTACAACACGTTGAGCATAATGAACAACATTATCAATATCATAGAACTGCTCAACAGATAGATCTACAACAGCTCCACTGGTCGTTATACTAATTTGTCCACTAGGAGGATATGGCTTATAGGTATCTAGAATGTTACCGTAAAAGACGTTACCGGTCTCAGGAAGATTTCCGCTAAATACAGGACTATACGACATAGGATCAAACGATCCATTATAGCCAGTAAGCTTATTGTAGTTTCTCCATGCAGAGCCATAGACTCCGTCGTCAATTTGAACCATGCCAAGACCATTGACGCTTGTCTTAATTTCTCCAGATAGCATATATGGTTCTGCTGGAGCTACGTGGCCTAGAGTAGGAATGAATCCTAGTCTAGCTTCGTTATGAAAATATACATCATCTTGATAATTAGATGGAGGTATCATTTCATGATATTTATTTATATCTATAGCAAATATAATGTTCTTAGGTAAACTGCTAAGCTTCCAGTTTGGGTGTATGTTGACTAAAGAGTCATTAGCTTTACCAATTGTCGTTATCTTATCTATTTCAGGAGGAGCTCCACCATTAGAGGCAGAAGTTATCTTAAACCGTAAAGCATTAGATGTGCCGGCATATAGTGGCACAGTACTTAAATTCATATACTGGGTTACATACGATCCTCCAGTTAGAGTAAGAGTAGTGCCAGCATCTACCCATCCAGTAGTATTTGTAGACTGAGCAGTTACTGTAGTAACTCCACCATTGTATGGAATAGTATCAATAAACGCACCCAAATAAGACTGCATTGATTGGCTAGGATACCATGGGGCAGTATATAGAACCTTAGTCCCAGAAGGCCATAGAAGAGGAGCTCCATTGGGGTATGTTATAGTTGCAGTATTGAATAGGATTTTTATGTCATCCCATAACACTGTCCCCTCGTATCCTCCTATGCCAGTAGCGCCATAAGGATCCCACATCTTGCCACTATGATTATGGAATGACCCACTTGTTCCTGTAAACGCAGCGCCGCTCATAAACGGTGGACCGCCAAATGCTAAATAGCTAGACTTAAAAACACCAGATCTTAAAGCATTAGATGCAAACAATGAGTTACCATCATCTGCAACAATAGTGAGATCATCATTGCTTAAAGTACATCTAAACGTTCGAAGTCTAGTGTTGATATCTAAAGGAAGTATAGCGGCTTCAGGCCCATGAATCTTTAACCCAGATGGATGCACTTCAATAAAAGAGTATCCGCCAGTAGTTCCAATGTATACCCCTTGACAGGACAACCCAGTAGAGATACCAGTCTGCAGAGTATGACTTACATCTTCAACTAAAGATCTAGCACTAAACTCCATAGTAAAAGGATTAGACCCGGGATCATTAAAGGTATTTCTAACAAAACAGGCATGGGATCCTTGTTCGTATTTACCATTACTTCCAGTAATAGGAGTATCTACTCTAGTGAAGAATGCCACTTGAGAATATAATCCGGTATTACCATATGACCCAGATATAAGCGAATTAACCCCAGTCACACTTACAGTAGTAAAATCGGTTCTAACTGTAGAGATTAAATCAAGCGTATTATTTATATTCCAGCCATACACTGGGTCCCACGGCATACCGTATGATTGCCCAGAGAAAACTATAGGGAATAACTTTGTTACCCCATTGTAGATTTCAAACTCTCCAGAGTTGGTATATACCGCGTCTTGAGAGCTTGATAAGTCATCTGTGGCCCAGGTACCAAACTGAGGATTGAATGTCATTAAATTAAACCTGTACTTCTATCCAGTCAGACTGGTTGCTTATTTCCCCAAACTCTCCCTGAAACCTTATTGCATATCCGTATTTGCGGCCTGAGCGTACTTCTCTGTCATACATTATTTTCCAGCGCTTTGATGTCCAATCTTTCCAGACTATATAATTATCTGGATTATTCTCAAATCTAAGTATCTGGTACTTAGATTTGTCAGGCCTAATATCTATATTGTTTATAGTCTTGTAGAATACTCCTACTTGAATATGAGTAGGATTTGCCTTAAGAATTACAGAAGGAGGAACAGGCTTTACATTGACTAAAGCATGAATGTCAAATGTTGATATATTTCCTATAGGGTCTCGGAATGTTACGTTAACATTAGTGGGATCCCCAATCAAAGAAGCATTATCAATAGTTACTTCCTGTATTTCATCTTGACAAATAGTCAAATTAAACGTAGTCTCAGATGGGTTAACACAGTTTATTGCACACAGACAAGGCGTATTCCCTATATTAGAATACTGAACTCTAAGCTGATTAGTTAGTGGATCAAAATAAAGTCTATAAGGAATAGGGGCAATACCTTTATTTAGTTCAAACAAAGCTATAGGGTTATTAGAAATAAAGACGCCAGTTGAGATTACTAAAGAACTAATAGTAATAGGCAGGGTTCCATAAAACTGTACTTGTACATTTAGAGTAGGAGTCTCTACATAATTGGGAACTGAAGAGCCAACTAAGTATGCAAGTGTAATCGTGTTCGTAGAGCAGTTAGTCTCAATAGGAAATTGGGATATACCAATACCCTTGTAGCCCGCTATGAAGAACGTACTAACATTTATACCGTTAACTGTAACGGTTGGAACATAATCATAGGGCCCAGCTACAGCACATGTTAGATAAATAATATTAAGGTTATCTGGGTCTTGACAACATTCAATTATGTCTAGGTGCTCAGGCATAATAACGCCACCTATGTTTGCGGCTAGACAAGGAAAGTTTGTATCGTCTACTTCGGTAAATGTCATAGTCCTGATCCTTTGAATGTATAAACTTTGCGTTTGTCAATAGGAACATCCGATGGATATTTTAAAGCTATAGTTATCCACGAGTTTGGATAATTCGTTATAGAGAAGACTCCTCGCCCTTGGCTATTTGTTGCAAAAGTAGTTGCCCCTCTAACAATTGGCGGAGCATAGTTTGCGACGCCAGAGACATACGCTATAAAATCTGTACTAACAAATGGCATATCAATTAATACAGTTAAGATATTAGTTAAAGAGTTAAACGAATTAGATATAACAGCAAAAGGAGCTAAAGCTATATCACGTCCAACATTGACAGTAACTATGTTAGACTTGACAGAGTTAGATGAAACTATAATGCTGCAGTCGTTTATTATTGCTCTACTTATCTTAACGTAAGATGCTGCCGTGTAGTTTCCAGTAGGGCTAATACCGTTAATATTTAATTTACCAAAGCTGTTTGATATAACAACATTACTATCATCTATAATTTTTATACCGTGCTCAACATTGGTAGTTATAGGTTTAACCATAGACGCTAGTGTTATAAGATCATTTGCCCCAGGTAAGATATTGCAATAAAGTCCTACATAGTTATTAGGTTCTCCTATTGGGAACGTTATAGAGGAATTAGAACTAATCAATTCTTCTATAGTATTATTAAACTTAGCTGGCACTATACTTGACGTACTGTATATGCCTCCACGTTTAGTAAATGAATCTAAGACTTTTATTGGACTAGGCTTAACGGCTACTACCTTGCCTTCTGCATCATATACTACAGCTATCACATAAGCATTGCCAGGAGGTACATTAATAGCTATTTGCTGAGCTATTCTTATAGTGCCAGATCTAGTAATGTCGCTAGATGACGCAACATGATATACGTTATTGCCAGACTTTAAGAAGACACTGAGCATTAACCTATACGAGCCTCTACCAATAGAGCGAACGTATGATTCAAAGTAATGAGTATCTCCAGATCTTGTTTGGCTATCGGTCTTAACTTGAAAATCAAAACTTGAACTAAACGATGACGATGCATCTAAGTTAAATACGTTTGACTTAACTTTCTCTAGTATAAGATTCAAAAGTCTAGACCCCGGAGATACCAAAGACTTTACTTCGTTGTCTACAAATTGTCTTTGCTGTCCACCAACTTTAATAACTCTATTATCAGTAGATGAAGTATACTGTCTAGGTATCTTAACTAGATCTTTAATTGGCTGCACATTAGAAGATGTACCGTTAGAGGCTGAATCCTTTTGTTTTATATACGCTACATTGTCTACTATAACTATTGTAGGCTGAGGTTTAGTTTGTTTTTTTACGTCATTAGGGGCAGAGATTTTAGACTGTGACCTAACTTGATTAGTGTTAATATTTAAGAACGCAGCTTTTTGCTTTTGGTTTAAAGCGGCGTTAGCGTTGCTAATCAATTTTTTAGCTATTATTGGCACTCTAGCATTTAACCTTATAATAGGGGACACTTTTGAAGACGTACCTCCAAAAGAAGTCCTAGATAGCGTACCCTGTATATTTGCATTAGGTCCAAAACTACCTTCAACAAAAGGTATATCTCCACCTAAAGCATAGTTATAACCCATTGGAAGTGGAGAGCTCGCTGGGCTACCAATAACGTCAGATGTAGGAGGCCCTCCAGGGCCCATAGGGCCCGCTGTAAGAGGAGCAATGAGAGGACCATCCGCAGTATGTCCAGGTTCAATCTCTTCTATTTGAGAAGCCTGGGAAGCTTCTGTAATGCCGGATATTGGAGGATCTGGTTCTGAAGGCTCACTGGGCCGAGTAGCATGAGAAGGCTCGCTTATATCCCATCCGCTTTCTGTTTCTGAAGGCTCGCTTATATCAGGGGCACCTGAGCCGCTGTTATACGGGATAGCCTCACAGAATAAACATCCATTGCTATCTGCTCTAAGAGTGTACCCACTGCCACAGTTGTTGTTAATATTACCAGGGTCGCCGTCTGTGCCTACAGCACCTTCTGGCTCAAGGCCATACTGCGTTACATAACTAGCGTCAGCACATGGGTCAATAAAGCCACATGTTCTGTCAGCTAATACGAGCTGAATTACATAGCTATGATTTGAATTAAAGTTTGCAGGATTAATTCCTTCAACGCCACCATAGTCCCAGACAAAAGTATAATTACCAGCGTATCTAATAATAGTAGAGTGTAGTGGATGCTGAGTGTTTGGGAGTATATTAATCCACTCTGTATCGCAAAGTCCCTTATAGCCACAGTCAGCAAGTATATAATCCCATCCACCAATAGACGGATTAAAACAATCTCTAAGTAAATAGAAATTAATTATCAACCGCTGAGCCCACGGTATGTTTTCTATGCTTGTAATTTCAATTTTATGCATTAGAACTCAATGCTTATGGGGTTTGAATTAATTTTTGATAACTCAGGATTCTGAACCACAATAGGAAACGTGGCTATGAATTCTCTGTTTAACGGATTCTGAACTCTAAGTTCAAGATTAATTTCAGCGTCATAGTCGACTTGTATTGGGCCAGAGTAATCACCAAATACTTCATTGTGATGTATAACTATATTGTCTTTACTTACCGGATTAGCATAAGCATACTTAGGAATGTATTGAACAGATATTGGTAAAGTAGTATCAAGGCCTATTGGAAACTCTACTTCTCCAAATGAGTAGTTAACGTAGAACTCGTTTGATTCAGGGAAAGTAGAAGACTCAAGAAACTTTTTACTATCTATGTATACTTCAACTGTTCCAAACGCAGGAGGATACTCTAAAGTAATAAATGATCTTGACTTATCTGTTTCCGCATAAAACTGACCAGATATTCCAGTAGCTCCAACAGTACTATGGAAACTTCCATTCTTACCAATGATAGTTACATTGCCACCGTTTTCTGTACTTATCTTATATGGAGTATTAATATAAGAGATCGAACTATCGCCAGTGCTGGGAGTAGGTGTTAATCCAACATACCGTATATACTTACTCTCCATTGGATGATAAAAGAAGTTAAGTCCACCATTACTATTAAGTGACCCAATGATTGTACTGCCAAGTTGTTGTTTAGCCCCCATGTACTGCATAGACAGCCAGCCAGGGAAGTTATCATTAGTATCGTATATATGAGCAACAAAATTACGAAGACCAAATGGATTGCCGATCTCGTCTAGAACTTGTATATGAACAGATTCTGATTGATCTACATATTGACTAACTATGACAGTAGAAGGAGTCATAACTGCTTCTGTTGCAATTTTAGGAAACACATATGGGCTAATTATGTCAAGCGGTTCAGATAAACAATCAGAAGCTATAGTTTTTTGATGTAGCTTGTCTTTACCAAAAAGACGAGCCCAGGGTAACACATTCATTCTACCATGAGGCCATCGATATTCATGAAGAGTAGTTACTTCGGGGTCGCTTGGACCATTCCATATAGTTGCAGGCATATCCAGAATATACAAAAACCCGTTAGGATTTTCATTAAAGACAGGAGTTAAATTTAATCTTTTGTCAATAAAAACACCGCTAATAGATGTCTCATATTCTACTGTCATAGCGTTATAATCTGGCCTAGGATGATAGTATGAAGGCTCTACGTTTCTTTCTGCTTGTAAAGCGTCCAATATCATAAACGCTCCAGTCTGCATAATACCACTATAGTTACCACCAGAGATAGTTAACTCTATCTTGGTAACATTACTGTTTAATACTAAAGGTTCTGTTCTTAAATATACTAATGGAGCACTAGGAAATCCAGTAAGATTTTTATTAACTGTATCAGACTGTGAACCAATAGGTATATAGAATCTACGCCAACCTTCATTGGTAATTTCAAAAGAGCCACTATAGACTGTAGAAATCTCTTCATTGTAGTTATTAAACTGATTTATATACCACCACCCAGTAGCAGTATTAATTTCTCCACCTGTTAGACCAGTTACATTAGTTGGAAATTTAGCGTGCCAAGTTAAAGCCAATGGATCATTAGTACTTATATCAATAATATTAGACGTAATTTTGCCTTGGCTTGGTGCTAATTTTAGTCCTAAGCTATAGTCCCCAAAGTAAGAGTACTGACTCCATAACATAAACACAGTAGGAGATCCAGTAATACTTTGTATACTTGATACCCAATCTTTTGGAACAGACCCGTTAGAGTAAGTAAAGTCACTGTTGTAGAATAGATTTTCTCTTAGCCCAAACGTGATTTCATTACTATTAGTGAGCGGATTAAATGGAGTATAGAAGTCCTGCCTTACTGCATCTATTGGGTTAGTAAAGTTTATTCTATCATCTGTAATGACTACAGGGGCACCAGGCACATAGTCTTTTGGAAATACAAATTTAGTAACACCATCTTTTATCTTGAAAACATAGTAGATGTTCTGATTAGAGAAACCATATTGATGCCAAGATATAATTTGTCCAGTTATTTGAACCTCATCTGAGTCAGATATTATACCATTATCTTTATGGAAGATTGTTATAGTGTTTCCAATAATATCAAAGTGTTCAGAAGATATTATTGTGTCATTTATTTTGACCGTTATTAGTTTTTTAGAATCTAATCTACCGGGAAGTTTAAAAGTAGTTTGAGCTAAGCTGCCAAGATAAACTGCTGCCTTTTTCCCGTATAAATAATAAGGCCTCTCATGAGACCAAAAGTATCCTGACTTAATCGCAGGGTACTGCATATCAATTTCTTGCGCAGAAATAACATTAAGAGGATCAATATCACAGCTACGATTAGGAGATAAATTAAGGGGGTCAGTAAAAATATCTTGACCAAAAAATCCATTTAGAGATATCTCGTCATTAGCTCCAATGGCACAAAAGGGTTGTTCTCTAATATTCAATAAAGAATCTTTAGAGATTAACTCTTCATCAAAGTCAGATGGGATATAAAAGTTATCTATATCAAAATACCAAGACGGTACTAAACCTATTACAGGGCTAGACTGAAGAAGGCTTAAATTAATTACTGACGAAGCGTTAGATGTAAACAGTGAAATGTTCTGTATGAACACTGGGTGTACAGATATAGAATGCATATCAATTGGATGGCCACTATTGCCAAGTGGTCCAGCTTGTTTCCATGAAGCAAGGTTCTGATAAGAAGATTGAATAGCTTGGTTAGAATCTTGTGGCAACGTTCCGTTATCTTGCCTAAGTTGTACACATACAGTAGACGAATAGATATCGTTATAGTCACTAACTAATCTTTGTGAAAATAAATCTTCTTTATAGAAAACTATAGCAGGACAGCCGATTGTATAAACTATATTACCTAAACAGTATACAGTGCTTGTAGGCGTTTGCACAAGGAGTCGATCTCCTTGCAGTATCATACCAGCCTTAGTCGCACCACCAAGAGTTACAGAGCCGTCTAAAAATATTGTATTATGATATACTCTAAGTTTTCTTGTCTGTTGGCATACTAATCCGTACTCTCCTCCTACAAGAACGTTATTAGTTATGAATATTGAATCACAGTCATGAATATATATCTGAGCATTATGGCAGTTAGTCACAAAGCATCTATTAATAAATAGGTTATGACAATTAGTTTCGGCTAAGATACCTATAGAGAACCCTTGTATCCTAAGGCCAATTAGCTTTACATTAGGATTATTAGTTCCTAAATTAATACCTACAGATCTTTCTTGTATTGTAAGATTATTAGAGCCGGGTGCATTAGGAGACAAAATAGGTAAAGAATTAGTTTCTAGTTCACCATTAGAAACTGTCTCTTGTCTCTTAATTATAAGATATCTACCGGCATCTTTTAAGGTAATTGTAGTATCATTTGGTATTGTAAAGCCGGGAAATTGTCCACCTCCAACAATAACTATGTTAACGTTACCTCCGTCAGGGCTTGACACAGGTGGAAGCAAATAATCTCCGCTGTTAATATATGAAGCTATTAAATTAATAGCTTGATTAACAGTAGAGAACGGTTGGGTTTTGCCAACGTAATAGTTATTAAGGATTTGAAATGACATTATTTGACGCGTTCTAAATCTAACAGCCTTGATTCTATATTAATAATCTGACCTTTTAATTCTAAGTTATATGTTTTAAGATGATTTATTTCAGAATAAAATAAAGCTTTATCTTGTAATGCATGTGATGAAGTATATTTATCTACAGTACTTGCTTTAACTTGATCTTTAAGAATAGATATATCATTACTCATTACAGCTAGAGTAAGATTAGTCTGCATAGAATTGCTACCAATCCATACTACAGATCCTATAATTAGGGAGCTAATAATCAGTGGCAATATCTTTCCAATTTGCTGTAAAATCCAAACCCCATTAGATGCGTTATTAGCTTTATCTTGAGATAAATTAACATTATTTGTTACCATATGACTGGCCTCATATACTTATTATATTACTGTTTGGTAGTTCAGAAAAATCAAGAATATCTTCTGAGCTAGTTGTAATAGGATTAAAGTTAATCCTAGTTTGGCTTGAGCTAACTGTGTTGTTGAAAAAAAAGACAGCACAATCCGTTTTATAGCCTACGCCAGATTTAAAGCTGCTTTGCGGGAAACCAATATTTTTTATAAGATTATTGTCAAAATAATAGTTCATTCTAAAAGCTTCCCAGGCATCAAATTTTTCTGAGTGCTTAGAGATAGGAACTACAGTTATATATTTCGATATCTTTACATCTAGAGCTAATGGTAGACTGTCTCTGCCGTACCATTCTGCATCTATTGAATCCCAATAGTCTTTGTCGCATACGACAAACCCCCATTCAATATTTGTTTTGCTTTTAAGTTCTAAGACATACTGATAGAACTCACTATTAAAGTACATTGAATTTTCATCAATAAAAGACTGTTTAAACTCTTCGTCCGATATAGAAAATAATCCAATTCTAGACCAACCAATGAAACCGGTTATATTGTCTTTGTTAAGTTCAATGCCTCCTTTATATATATACTTAGAAAATTCTGAACTAGACATAGTGCTGTCTAGTGTTACAATTAAAACTTTATCTCCGTTTATGTTTTTTAAATTATTTACTGCAAAGATGATATCTCCAACAGTTTTATACTCATTATAAATATAGTCAACTAAATATCTATATGTTACTTTAACTAATCCAGAATAAACTGAATCAATATGTATTTTGTTGTTATAAGAATCATTGACTATAAAATATTTTGATACAGGTATGACCGTATTAGATAGAGTCTTGATTGATATAATTTCTTTGATTTTGCTAGAGGTAGTTAAAGTGTTTCGGTAGCTGTTTATTTTTTGTAACTCTTCATAGTATATAAATGACGCTGCCGAAATAGACATCATAGTATGAGATGTAAAGATACTAAGACTCTGCTCTACAGGCTGACCAAAATTTCTAATCATAGAGAACGTTAAAGCTGTATCTTTTCTTGATAAACCTAATTCTCTATTAATACTATTGACCAGGCCAGTATAACTACTGTCGCCGCGACGGGCAAATGCATCGGTTATACGCTCTCTAAATAGGTAGTTGCTTTCTTCCGGTAGCCGAGAAATACCAGCAAGAAGGCCAAAGCTATCAAATGGGTTCCATACATGACTAGAGTATTGAGCCGAGGGGTCATACTTTATATCTACAGGATAAGTAGCTACAGCGCTTCCGCCGTCATCTGTAGCAATAATTTTAAATTTGATGTTAGGTCTATCAATATTAAATACCACTTTCCACACAGTATCAGATTGCTCTATAAATACGGTAGGAGTATTAGAACTATTGACTGAGATAGTTACTCTAGAGCTTTTAGTTCCAGATATAACTTGGAGAGGATTCTTAGTTTCTTTCTGTATCTGATCAATAGAGAATTCAAACTGATCAACTGTAGAGATCCATTTAAACGAACTAGGTAATCCTCCAAGCCCTGGATTACCATTGGCCCATGGTACAGCTCTCCATAAATACTTATCATACCCATCCGGTATAGCTCTATTTATATCTGCTACAGTAAGTGAAACTTGTACAGAGTTATCTCCATTATCTTGAAGAGTTCCATTAGATATAGAATAAGGACCTAGACTCTTTAAATGTGAATTGTTTATAGATGGATCATCTGACTCTCCAAGCATTGCAAGAGTATCATGCCATCCAATATCAGGAGTAATCTGAAGTAAATAGCTATCAGGCATAACGAAGTCTAGGACTGCTCCAGTCTGAACTACGAGCAGATCTATACGAACTTCTTCCCATCTAAAAGTAGTATTATTTATACCACGCTGAGAAAGATTCTCTGCATATAAATAATTAGTGACGGGCGGAACCCAATCAATAGTAGAGTCTCCATAAAGACTGCTCCAATATTCCGGTAATTTATTGCCTGTTGTAGTCATTAATGTTCCTTAACATTAGTTAAGCTTCTTCATTATAACGCGGATATATCCAGGCCATCTATTAGATTTACCTTGAAGATCAGCGTCCGATATGTCTACAGAGAATTGCGCAAATCTAGTGTCAATGTATTTCAGCATTACATCCCTAGTAATTTCCTTTAAGAACCCACGAGTGCCAGATAGAGGACTTGCGGCAAATGAATGACTAGCTACACTAGTGTTATATGGAGCGCTATAAGGAGTCCACAGGTTCTGTGAGCCTACTGAACTATTTCTAAACTTAGGAGCTAAGTATCCAGTAAATCCGTGGACAGTATCGTATTGGGCTGTTCCATAGTTTGCTACATAGACATGGTAATCTAGATCATACATATCGGTAGGTCCTAGATTGTGCTCTATAAAGAACTGATGGTTATATATATCATTGGCATTATCGAAGTCAGTTCCTTTGACAGAGCCAAAGAACGGCAAACAACGACCAATATCCGTAGGTATACTAGTTCTCTTGTAATCAACTAACGGAATCCAACAAGAATCATAATATCCATTAGGACGATATGATGTAACTTCTTTAGAGGCCCATGAAGTTCCATTTGAAGTAGTGGCAACTATTTCTCCAACCGGTAAATGCTTACCAGGTACAAGAGCTGGATTAACCGCCGTTATATTAGGACCAGCTATACCATAAGGCGTAGGAGATGCCTTAAGTGTTATACCGGCCTCTACAGTAGCGTTTGCTTCATTGCCCGCTACGTATATGTAAGCTACTCCAGTAGTTATAACCGTAGGAGGAACGCTTGCGCTGTATCCAATACTCTTTTGCAGAGCATCGATTATGCCAACTGTAAGTCCAAGTCCTGGAGTAGTTCTTTTAAGTTGTGGATTATTATTCTGGACTATATTGCCACCAGCCCAGCCCTGATTCGTAATTAACCCTACTACACTATTTGGATAATCACCTGGAGCTCCACCTTCATTACCACCAAAGATAGCTAAAGGACTATTAGGGTTACCAAAGCTACCGGTTAAGTGGTCGTATGGAACATTGCCTGGCTGATACAGACGATATTGAAGCCCAGCTATATTACTTTGAAGTGCAAGATCATCAGCAGCTACATAGATATTAACACCAGTCAGTGTACCGGCATTAACAAATGGCTGATGGTAGTAGATAGGGTATGAGAAAGCGTCTGATGCGCTAACTGACTTAAACTCTACAAACGTATCTCCTGGATTAAATAACCCGGTAGCGTAGTGGCCATAAGGTAATGTGCCGTTACCTAAGTTAGTGGAGTTTGTTGTACTGTTATTACCTACGCCAGTTATGCTAGCACCTAGAAGAATAATGTTTTTATCAGTGTTTACTTTGGCATTATTAAACGCTACCACACCAGTGTAAGTCCAACCTCCAATAATAGGATACATGTAATACCCATATAGTGGGTGCTGTTTAGCACCAGATATATAAGGAGACTTGTTTTGTATTGATATATCATTCCGTATAGACTGTACAATTTGACCACGATTGGGTAGACATTCTGCTATTGCTTTAACATATGATGGATCAAGCCCATCTATTTTGGCGGGAGATCCGTCTGCTTTATTATTTAAAGTTATATCGTTATTGGTAGATAGATATCCGGGAGCTAAGATATTAAAAATTCCGTTTACAATTGAAGGTCCATTAAACGTTGCTAAATTATTAACCGTAAGAGTAGTAGCTATTAAGGCCCCTTGAACGTCAACCGCCTCTCCAGTTGTATTACTGAACGTTATACTACCATTGCCTGTCATCCCTGTACCAAACCATATAGGACCATGCACAACTAATGCTGCATTGTCATACGCTGTCTGCAGAGCAGGAGGTACACCAGTCTCAATAACATTAGTAGCACCCCCAGGTAAGCCTATTATCGTCCTAGACGCAATGACTACTTTGCCAGATATTCCAATTGTATCTCCAGTTGATGTGCCAAAAGAATAACGTCCACCATTCTGAGTTGTGCTATTGGTTGATAATCTGAATGTATCAGCGCTAATGTGTACATCATTCCTAGACATGTTACCAGTCTGACCAATATATACAATATACCCACTAGTTCCATATCCAGGAGCACCTGGAATGTCAGTAGTTCCAAGATAAAAGTGACCATTCAAATGGCCAGGTATTACCATATTTGGTATAATGAGCTGTAAGTTTGATAGCTCTGCACTCGTAGAAGGGTCTACGTTTACCAAAAGTGGAAGACTTATTAGCCCAGTACCAAATCCTTCAGCTGGGGTTTTAATGCCAACAACACTTTGCAAAGCCATGATAACATTCTGCAAAGAGTTTATATGAGAATCTTGTACTTTATCAGGATAAGCTGTATATGATACAGTGAACGGAGAGGCTGATGGAACGGTAGAAAACTGAATTGTACCTGCAAAGATATCAGTCTGTGCAGTATTTATGATGCCACCATCAGATATTGTAATTGTAGCTATACCGCCTGTAGCGTCTACTGTAGGTCTGTGATCTAAGTATAGTGTAGATCCATTAAGTTGACTAAGAAGGTGAGTTTCTGAAACAGTAAACCCGCCGAGTGATGCGTTTTCTTTGTTGATAAATGTGTCAAACTTATTAGGATACTGAGATCCTTCTGAGTTAATGGCCTGAGAGTTATTCTCAATGCGATTACGTATTGACTCAGGATAGCCCGTAAATGCTTCTTCAGAAAATTGAGTATATACCATAGTTTATATTAATTGCAAAAAGCCATTTTGAGCTGAGTAATTTTCACGAGTATAAACTTTTCTATTAATAAAATCTGGGAAGAAATAATCATAGTAAAGCTTATAATGGAATCTGCGTCCAACATTAGTATCAATAAAAATAGTGTCTGATATATTTTTTGATATACCGATTCTAACTATTTCCTCATCTTGTGCGTCGATGCCAAATTTATTGCCCAGGGTAATTGGTATTTCAATGTCGCCAATAGACGGTAGATATGTATCACTATAACTAATCTTAACGGGCTTAACTGTCTTAAGGCAGTATCTGGTAACCCCGTATTGTATTTCTTTTGTTACACAATATAAATGATCATTGTACACGGTTACAGCTTTTACCTTTATACCACTATCGTTAATAAGTGAAAGATCTAAATGCTTATCACCTTGTTCGTCCATAATAACATCAGCAGGATAATGCTTGCCAAAAACATCGGGAGAAATAGAAGACTGCTCTATGATTTGGTTTAAATCAGCTTTCCATATAGTGGGCATTACTTCACCATGAAAATTAATTTGCTTTCCTAGACTTAGATTAATAGAATTGCCAGGAACAGACTTAACGTAAACGGGCAAGATTCTAGTAGGAATATTATAATTCTTAAACTCTTGCTCAGACGCAAGAGGAAGAAGTTCTATTTTATTGACATGATTTTCATCCATAGCATTAATAAGAACCTGTAATCCTGTAACCTGTCTAAAGGAAGCCGTAGATGACAAAGGTACATCTAGTATGCTAGGAGACCACTCGGCTAAATTCTTTGAAGACTCAAGCATTGGGCAGTCAACAACAAAGCTAAGGTCTTCTCTTTTATTACTTATAATTACAGAAACAGTGTTGATCTCTTTAGATTGAGTTACAGTTAAAGAAGCTCTAGCCCATTTACCTAAAGTATTCTTTGGAAAACCAACGCCATAAGTCTGTATAGACGCATCAGCATACTTAATTATAAGAACCATACCAGCCTCAGATGCTGGCCAAGTATCTGTAGTTAATAATTCTGTATCTTTTGTTTTAACAAATATGCTTAAAGTTAAGGGAGTTGAAGGAATTATTAATTCTCTAGTTTGCTTTAATGTTACCAATCCACTCAGCTTAAGGGAACTTGTACCAAACACAGACTCTTCTATGTTGAAAGATAAGTTATTAACGTTAGATCTAGATACAGTCCAGCCAATCGGCTTCTGGTATCTAGCAGGAGCTTTCATAGAGAATGAGCTATTGAATAGGAAATTTCTAAAGCTAGACGAATATATCTTTTCTTTATTGTTAGATAGTTCTGATACTCCAGTGTTGACGTCATGGTAGAGGTCAGCAGTATAAAGAAACTGATCTTTGCGGGTAGTGTTATAAAAACTAATAATTCTGTCAAGAGTCATACCCCAAGAAGATGCAAGTTTATTACCTACTGAGTCATAGTCTTTACGTAACTCCATCCACATAGGAAAGTTATTAAGAATCTTTTGAGTTGTAGGAGTTTTCCATCCTAAAGGAATAGGCGCTAAGTCATTGTCATTGCTTGAGTCAGTAAAGGTATAACCAATATCTAGGTACGACACAACCGGATCTACTTTATTGTATGAGTATAAAATCTCAATACCATCAGATACAATGGAAGAAAATCCATATTGTTCATACAGCGTAGAAAGAATAGACATTATTAAATTATAGTTCCTAATACTCTAAGCTGGAAAGCAACAAAATTATCATCGCCAGAACCTGCCGGTATAGTTTGCTTAAGCCACACAGGTATAATAGCGCCAGAAGAAGTCGTGCCTGTCAATGTTATGTCAACTAAATATGAGCCCGTAAAGCTAACTCCAGTAGGCTGTATAGATGGACTAGTTACAAAGTCATCAGCCACAGTTGTAGTATTAAACGTAATATGTTCTGGGTAGTCTAAGTAAACTAACTGAAGAGTTACTCCGGTCATTGTCACATTAGCCTGTTGTTGTATATACAACTTTCTGTATTGAACTACATCAATAGACGCAGACGATAACATCGGAGCAAATAAAGTGTCTATACGAGGAAGCAGATCGGAGGTGCTAATTGCACCTCCAACTGTACCGCTCATGCCAGTAGGATTGCTGGCTGATTTATAAAACTTAAAAAAATTAGTCATTACATTCTGCGCTTACGTTTTGTACCACTTGACTTCATGCCTTTTGTGCGTGGCATCTTTCGCTTATTAGATTTAATGCCTTTAATTGAATTAAGATATGATTGTGCATTCGAACTGTTCGTGCTATATGCCTGCGATTTTACTTTGTTTATCATACTAAATTACCTCAATTGCTTCATAGTCTAGATCGTTTTGTGGAGTAAAAAGTTCCAGCGCTTTAAGCTTATAGTTTCTTATTGTGTGTGGTTTTCCATTAAAGCATAGTTCAATAATACGTATATCTTTTATGCTAGAATTAACTGAAGAAATTATATCAGACCGTAATCGATTAATTATAAGTTCGCCACCAAGACGAACACTTTCAAAGTGTTGAAGCGTCGCGTTCTTGGCTCTTATCTTGTTAGCATCAAGCTCACCTATACGTGTACCAGTTTCTGGAACAAGCTGGAATGAAATCTTGAATCTTACATAGTCAGGCTGTTTAACCCTTGGAGACACTCCAAAGGCAGAGACAGACTCTATAGATCTTCTAACTAGTTCAGACGTCTGGAACGATACAGAGTTGCCTACAGGGACAAGTACAGCGTCAAACGTTCCAGCTCCTCTACTGTATTCTTTAAGGATTACATTAGAGATATCTGGACTGCCAATAGCTGCTATCTTTATAGCTGTCTTATTGGATGTAGCTCCACTGACAAGAGAGTTGGTTAATCTAAATCTAAATTGATTATCTGACTCTACACCAGATCCATTTTGAATAGGCTTAAGGTTTGTTACGCTTACTCCTGACGGACCAGAATGAACAGTTAACCTATTCTTACCAACTGAGTAATTAGATCCAACTCTATTAGCTAGAACAGATACGAATACTGATTTCGCCGTAGCAGGGAAGAACGTATCTTCAGACACATTGTATTCTATAGCTCTATCTGCAGTAAAGATACTTATGCCAGCCGAGATTTTTCCTTGATTTATATTGCCAGAGTCTTTAAAGTAATTAACTAGATTACCAGAAGACACAGAAAACTGCACATTCATATCTGACGCCGATGTTGATGCAGCTCCAGAATCTAGTCTTCTAATTCCAAGCATATCTCCTATCAAGTCTAGATAGGCTCCTGAAGCACTATTAAGGAAGACATTAGAGTGGTTGGCAAATATATAATCCTGGACTCTATTAATCTCTAAATTGGCAGATTCAACTAGTCCACGAGCAATTGACCCCTCAGATAAGAACGTAATATCTGTATGCTCTGCAAGATACTGAAGAGAATCTGCATTCATTTGACTTAGACTCTTAAGTTCACGTGTCAATTCAATTAACTCCTACAAGTCTAGGCTCACCGTCAGAATATGGGAAATCAAACACAAGTATTTCCGGAGCAGCTGTCTCTATCTTTGAGCCTTCAAGGTCTGAATATTGTCCACCTATAATTAAAAATACTCCAGCATTAGTCTCACTCAGGGGCATAACATGAACCTGCATATCAGAAGCAGCTAAAACAAACTTAGAAATATTATCTTTAATAGTATCTTCCATAGACTGATGCATCTCTTCCGTATGATGATCGCCAATGAAAACTCCCAAGTTGCAACCTATCCGTTTATCTGGTTGGTACTCTCCCTTATCCGTCCTTATCAAAAAATTGACAGCAGACTTATGGGATTCATAACTGTCTCCTAGTCTAACATCTCCATTAGAGCCTACAGCGATGTCTCCATCAAATGTAGTATAAATATCTTTAGCGATATAAATTGCCATAATTACTCTCCATATAGCTCGTCATCAATATTTTGATTGTCAATGACAGTAGTAGTTTTAATGTAACTGTAGTGATAAGACTTTTTGCTTGAGCTGTCGCTTATAAGCGCTAGACCAATTATAATAGCAAGGTCCCTGGGGTTGTCAAATAGCGTATACGGCGAGAAGCCGAATAGACTGATATTGGCTGGGTGTGGATAATAGAAAGAGCTAGGATGAGCTGGGAAGGCATTTGTAGAGTAACCGTCTAAGGTAGAGCGATACACCGTGCCGTCTACTATCTTGGTAGCTGTATTACGAATGCTGTCATTAGTGATAGACATTACTGCCTGAGTCGGCTGATCAGACGTAGAGAGTACATGTATGTCGCCTTTAGTTCCGGCAACTATTCTATCAGTTATCTTTGGAATATCTGCCGGACTAGGAGTGGGAATCATTTCCGTTTTGCCAATAGCTACATCGTTAAACATAGCCTCAATCTTTTGCTTTTGCTTGGCAAAAGGATGATTGTCATCTGCAGCTTTAGAGGCACTTTTGACCTGATGTACAGGAGCAAGCTCAGGGTGAGAACCAGGAAGATTATTTTCTGAAGTGGGAAGAGCTACAGATTTAACTCGGCCTTTACTCCCAATGCTTCCCGAATCTTCTATTAATATCCACTGGGGATCTTCACTAAGGTGTCTACGTCTAAACTCAGAGATGCCATTAAGAGATCCAACAGAAAACTCATATGGATCTATTAGGGTTAAGTTTGACCCAATAGAGTCTGCGAGTAACTCAATCTTTTCATTGACCTTAGCGGGTCCAATGACACTAAGTTGCCTAATAATCTCTTCAGCGGTCCCATTGTTTTTGACATATTCGTATATTTTATGTATATTATTTTGAGTAGCAGCAATAACTCTAAAGGAAACAGAATTTCTTATAGTGACTATACCTGTATTTTTGTCCCAGCTAGCTGTTCCAGATAGATTGCCGAATGATTTACCTAAGATCTTATCCCTTAAGTGGTCAGAAAATATATAGTCAAGCATAGTTTTAGGCAAAGGAAAAAATACAGTTGTACTTCCTGTGTCATACCTACGAGGACTATTAGTTTGCGGCTGATTATTACTTAGCATTATTTGTATCATTTCCTAGCGCCTGCAACTGCGCATTAACAGCGCCAGGAGTAGGCTGCCCAAAGACGTCTTGGATATATAATCCCCAGTGCTCTATTCCTTTTATTAGATCATTATATCCCCAGTGAAGCTTAGAGCTTAATGACCAATAAGAGTTTTCCTGTCCGTTAAGTCCAGCTTCAAACGGTATACCCTTGAACAATAATGGGGCAATAATTACAGGCTGTCTCATATCCGATGAACCGGCATTGGCCATGAATCCTCTAGATAGCGAGCCAGCTGCCCATTGAGCCGTAGTGCCGTAGACAAAGGCTTTAGCTATGGTTGGGGCATTACCTACAGCGGTTGATTTGAGAATATTAAGCTTAGCAGTAATACCGCCAGCAGATGCAAAATCTACTGCAAGCTTTTCTCCTAGTCTTTTATTTAAAGCAGAAGGGACAAGTGGTATCAAATTCTTTTTTATAATTTGATTAACTATAGTTCTGCCGCTTAAGCCAATTAAACCAACAGAAGCACCCATCGTAGGTATAGCCGATGCGATAACAATACCCCATAAAGCTACATCTACCGCATTATAGATAATATCCATTTTGGCGTTCCAAATAGCTATTTGTAAAGTTGAGTTTCCAGGATTAGCTTCGCATACAGCATGAGGTATAATGTTGGTAGTCCATCCTTCATGAACACTGTAATGATGTATGCAGCGCTCTACTTCTATTGGCCCAAACATATCAATAAACTTGTCATCTAGATAAATCTGATCCCATGGTTTAATAGCCCTACCCATGATCATAATGTTATTACGATACATAGGGCGTACAAGTTTAGGTAAAATATTTGTGGCAGCTTTAGCGGCTTGATCTCGACTTCTAATATTAAGGTCTGTATGTACATAGATCTTCTTATTAGCTAGCGATATATTCTCATTAAATTGAAAACCCATATGCTGAGTTTCATCTTGCGTAGGCCAAGAGGTCCATTGAAGATCTTCAACAACCGCAGAATCATAATCACCTTGAGCTATTCTCAATTTCCACCAACTGTCATTGTTAGTCGTAACAGATAGTGGGTGTCTAATTACAACGGTATTATGCATTTCTCTTGTAGATGCAGCTATATTGTTTTCTATGATGTCAACGCCAGACGATATGTAGTGAAAATCTCTAAAGCATTTCATATTTAATGCCGGTGGAAACTTACCTAGTCCACTAGCCTTAACGGACTGCAGCTCGGCTGGTTTACTATGAATAGCATTAAGCTCTAGATATAATTTAAAGAAATGTATGTATGCCCTAAACAATGGCAGATCACTAATTATCTGGTCTGCTCTATCCTGAGAAGAATACACACCTGCACTATCAAAGCCAGGGTTAATTATAGTAGCCATTTTGGCAAAGTCAGGATCATACACTTGCGTGCTACGTATAGCAAAGTCTAGCTCTTTTGTGTCTCGTTGTTGTGCTTTAAAAGACCTCAACACTGCAGCTATTAGTTTCTTAGAATTATCTGAATTTAAAGTACTTGCTATTTTTTCTAACTGGTTTGTATTGCCATTTATATAAACATCAAGATAAGTCCTTGACGCTGTATTTAGAGATACGTTTTTTATTTCATAGGGTTCGCCAGATTCATTCTCAACCAATGAAGGATATATGGCAATCAAGCTTGGATTTGATTCAAAAAACGTTTGAAGTGCCTGAAGGAATATAATACTTTTGTTTGTTTGTTCTTCCGTAAAGTCTAAAGAAGAATTAAAGAAAGGCCCACTAAAAGATATAGATCCACTAGAATATGTCGTTTCCCAATTAAACTTGATCGCCATCATATCTAGAAATTGCTGATCTTCAAGCACGTTAAGAGCTTGGTCAACTTCTTCTTTTTTTAAGAAGCCGATTTTCTCATTAGATTCAACATATTTTTGATCAGGCTGTACATTGTTTATAATCTTTTGTCTAATGGCAAATATTGAACTTTCACTTAATGTAGCCATATAAGAATTGACAATAGTATATACTGGATAAAAGTTTTCAGAAGAATACTGTATACCAAGACCAAAGAACGAGCAAAACATTAAGTATGCAGCTTTTTCTTCTCCTCCAAGAGCCGTAGCTATATATTCTAAGTCTTTATTAAAGCTTAGTGCATAATTTTTTGGACGCAAGTCTGTAAGATTAAGCTCAAAAAAAGGCGCGATGCCTAAGTTTGACTCTCCTGATCTGTCCGGGAAAAGAGTTTTATTATTTCCTATCTGCATATTAGCAAACTCTCTATATAAACTATATCCAATAAGTTCTGGCTGAATTGTTCCTTCAACTCCAGATACTATAATTTTTACTGGATCAGTAATATAGTTAGACTCTTGTTTTCCTACGCGATACAGTGGTGGCATAACAAAATTTTTGTAATAAGAGCTGCTAATAAATCCATCAAATAACGATCTAAAATCTTTGCTAACGTCTTGTTCAGATCTGTCAAGAGATTTACGGTATTGTGAATTAGCTTTAGGCTCACCTCTAGTATAGTAGTAGAGCTGGTCTGGTTTGCCAAAGAACAAAGTACCTTCTCCATCATATGGAACTATTTGACAGATATATCCCCACCCGTAATTAGTGGCATTCTGTAGCACATCCCATGCAGGCTGCATAGGAATAAGCCAAGAACGTCCTTCCCATCCAGATGTTTCTACGTCAGCTAGAGGGTTGAATAGCGCCTTATTCGTATCTGGAGTCCAGATATTCTTAAGTCTTAAATCTACACCGGCTAAGCTGTTCCCGCCTAGATTCCATGACCCAAAGAAGGTAATACCTTCTAGGCCAGAGTAACCCGATTGGCCCCCTAGTGTACCCTGCTGGTTTTGTATTGATCTAACTATAGCTCCATCTATAGCTAATCCACCAGATATTTTGCGAAGGTTATTAAACTCTTCTTGGGTAAGAATTTGACCAAGACCTGCAGGGTTTGCATCTCTTACAGTTCTTACAACCAGATCTTTGACGGAGCTATTCTCAACACTCGACAGTTCAAACTCTACTTGTTTACCAAGTAGCTCTGCTTTCCAACCTTGCGCAACAATAGTAACTACATCTCCAAGAGAAACTTCTGCAATACGCCCAGTAAACACTACATCTAAATTCTCGGGGTCAGCGCTATATCCTGCCCGTATCTGTACAGCTCTACCTTGTTTTAGTTCAAACCTGGAGAGAAAATTATTTGCAAACTTATCTTCCGAAGAAGATGGTAATACAATACCATCTACGACACCCCTACTCAATGATGGCAAATCTTTATTAAAGGATCCCTGTATAAGCTGAAGCGGATCAGCAATACGAATAACGGCTAGATCTGCATCATTTTTGTCTTGCGTAATATCTATAGATATGATAGCATTATATCCATAGAAGTTATCTCTGACAAATATTCTGTCTCCACCGTTATAGTCAATTAGATATAATTTAAAAACCGGAAATGCTTTAATTATGTCATTGCGGTTATCGGGAACAGACTGAGTAATCTTGAGCATAATATTATGCGACTCCTCAGAGTTTAAATTTGTAAGACCAATACCGTCATCTAGGCCCATAGCAGTTGTAGCTATAGAGTCTCCAATGAACTCTTCTACAGTGCGATTATCTGTCTTGGCCGCTAACGTAATGGCAGTTCGATATATGGCAGCTCCTCTAGTCCCAGATACTTTAGAGTATGAGGCAACCGACTTTCCAAAATTAGTGGTAAGTAATAGGGGGACAACTACATCTACGTTGCCTACATCTTTAATGTAATTAATAAACTTATCTTTTTCTATTTTATTCTTAACATTATTTAAAAGCGCATGCAGATCTGCGTCTGAAAGGTTTGCATAAATACCCGGGTTATTTGGGTTTATAGAACCATATGTAAGTTTAGCTCTACGGTACTGAGCTATTGTGGCATCGACTCCAGCTTTTCTAATAGTGTCCTCGTTAAAGCTTTTAGAGTTCTTAGCATATTGATGCATACGCTCAATCATAGTTGGAAGCGTAAGGCTTTCTGGGTTCAATAAGTTATCTGGACTATTGTCTGCAGATACTCTTTTTCCACTATAGCGTCCTGCCTCTCTTACTAAGTACTCTATATCGTAGGAAAGATCAACACGTAATACTTTAAGGTGATCAGACCATTCTTTACTTTCTTTCTTAAGATAATCCCTAATGCTTTCAAGTTCTCGCTCTCTATAAAAGTAGACAGATGGAGGTATCGGCGAATTAGCTTTAGTTATAAACTCAAACTGCGCATGCTGAACATCACCATCATTAAGAGAACTATTAGGATCAGCTGTATAAGCATCTCCATTAGTATTGATTATGCCCATATCGTGATACGTGTAGGCAAAGTTTTTCCAATAAGGTTGCAGATCTGGTTTAATTTCAGGAAGATTAAACATCTCTTCATACGTAATATATATATAATCCGTATAAGCACTTATACGGCTATTTCTAACATCTACTCCACCACGAGGAGTAGAGACTATAGATTTTTCGGTTGCAGCACTTTTTATTAAAGCATTATTAGCTTTTTCGTTGATTAAATCTCCGCGTATTATAATAGCACGCTCTAATCCATCATACGCATTAGAGACACCTTCTCTTTCATAGAGTCTGTCAGATAAAGGAACTCTTGATCTTTTAACTATTGAGGCAAATAATCTCTCGGCATAATCATTTGTTAACGTAATCTTGCCGGTTATAAGGCGGGGATGTAGTAATGAATATAAGTCTTCTCTAGCGTCGGGGTCTGCAGCAGAAGCGAGGTACTCTTTTATCTTTGCCTTAAGTGGCTCTTCTATACTAGCGTCAAATGTAAAGGCCCAGTTTAACATCCTTGTGGCAATCTCGTCTGACAACTTAGGACTAGAGACAGTTAAAGGGTCAGAGCCAAATATTTCAATAAGATTTATATCTACGATCTGTTCAATAACAAGATCTAAACCAGCATTAGCGCTGTTTAGCACACCTGATATTTTAGGATCAGCTAAATAAGACTTTAGAATAGATGTAGCAAGAGACGAATCAGTAGACCTAAAGCCAGCAATGCTGCTTGCGGCGCTACTATTTTTAAACGTATCTTTCTCTACAAAGGCAGACATTAGAGTCTGTGGATTAAATATAGAATACTTTTCTTTGTTCTCTCCAGATCCATACATAATGAATGTAGCATAGCGATCTTCGTTTTTAGTTGATTTTTCAAATATAGTCTTGTAGAAATCATGTACAATTTCAAGACTCATGCCGTTACCGTATAGGGTAAAGCCATACTCAGTAAACATGTCAATTGCAGTCTCGCCAAATGTAATTGATACATTTCTGGTGCCCGGCAATTCTGGGTGAGAAGATGTTAGAAAATTAATTGGATAATAAAGCTTATTATCATTTCTTGTATTCGTTACATCATCTGAATTTATAGCTTCAGAATTTTCTTTAGTATTAAACAAGCTAGATATAAAAGATTTAATTCTCCATCCATTAAATCTACTAGCTCGGTCAGTAGCTCTAATAAAGAAATCTGCAGCACTCTTATAAGTATGAAGTTCTTTTAATTTATCAGGATCATTAGTGGTGAGCGACATGCTCATTAACCCAGAAGATACGCCCATAAACTGAGCAGTAGGGTATGACTCTCCCTGTAGCCTTTTGAATGCAAACTTATTACTAAGCATATAAGACATGCCGGTAACGACAGTATTATTGGCTTTATCATTTAAATTTACAGCCTTTAAGTTATGAGTGTCTGAAAATAACTCTAACTCAATATCGTCTCCTATAAACTGAAGTTTAACAATCCCAAATAGCTCGTCTCTTTTATGATCAAAACTCATAAGGTTAGAAGGTGTATACCTATCGATATAAGTGTCGATAGCTCTATTAAGCCAAAATGCTCTTCTGGCATCTGGAGTAGGATTATTCTTTATGTCTCTATATTGGAGATAGTCTCTTAAGAAATTGCCTACTCCAATTCTTTTTAAACTAAGTACTACTACTAAAGTCTCAGGAAGTTCTGGATGAGTACTGACCCTAATAGACGACATAGCTACAGGAACATGTCCGGTTTTATCTAACTTTACTGGAAGATGTCTAGCCGATTCAAAGGCCTTGTCTACAGATTCTCTAGTTAAGTCAATGGCTATAGTTGGGTTATCTCTAAAGTATGTAAGATTATCGAGATCATTTTTCCACTCTTTATATATTTTACCCAAAACAGATTCAACACCTATCTTCTGGGCATAATGAAAATCTTGTTCAGACAAAGGCCCACTGCCACCAATCAGGGCTCGTATTTTATTATACTCTACAGCACGAAGACCTGCAT
>Ga0163144_10001411_pt1 | contig 56922 bp, 46 predicted proteins | sample OliLak19BULKMAT1_FD_123175 | JGI IMG/M metagenome (GOLD analysis project Ga0163144, IMG submission 123175) | Freshwater microbial mat bacterial communities from Lake Vanda, McMurdo Dry Valleys, Antarctica - Oligotrophic Lake LV.19.BULKMAT1 | ecosystem: Environmental > Aquatic > Freshwater >... | reverse complement strand
TCCCGACGGCGGGCTCCGGGTCGACGTCAATCGGATACCGCACCGGCAACGCCAGTCGGCGATTCAGGACCCGCGCCATGAAGTAGCCCACGGTGACCGGGATGACGCCCGCCAGCAGTCCAGCCATGATCGTTAAGCCCAGGTCAATTCGCAGCGTCTCGGCCATGATCAGGGGCCCCGGCGTGGGCGGAACCAGGTGATGGGTGACCGCGGCACCGGCCGCGATCGCCAGCACAAAGAGCAGGAAATCGTGGCCTGTGCGCTGGCGGAGGGCCTGCGCGAGCGGGAGCAGGAGAAAGAAGACGGTGTCGAAGAAAACCGGGATCCCGATGATGAATCCGCTCAGCAGCAGGGCCACCGCCGCGCGCTTTTCCCCAAGCGCACCGATCATCGCGTTGACGATCCGATCCGCCGCGCCGCTCTCGAGCATAGCGGTTCCCACGATGGCGGCGAGGGCGATCACGAAGGTGATCTGGCCGGCCACCACCCCGAACTCACGCATGGGAATCTCTATCGCGCGGATGACGTGGGAGATCGTGGCGTCACCTGGCAGCGTTGCGCTCAACGTCCCAACGGCCACGGCCGCGATCATCAACGCCAGAAACGCGTGCAGACGGGCGAACGCGATGAGAAGCACCACCACCCCAATTCCCAGAATCAACACGATGAATGGCCAGTACGGAGCGGTGGTCATGGTGGGGATGCGTCAACTCGCCATGGTCGACCATAGGAGTATAATCGCGAAACGCCGGTTTTTGCAGGAACGTTGCGTCCGTGATCGACGGTCGCTGAATTTTGGATGCGATAGAGCTGAGTCGCTGTGCGGATGAACAGGGCTCCGTCAGCCACCGCATACGATGCCAGTGTACGTTCCTCCAACCGGTTGACCGCGAGCTGGACAAACTTGCGCCCAGCCCGCACCACCGTCCCGGTGCCATTCTCATTCTGAAAATAGATCCGTCCGTCCGCCGCCAGCGGGGAGGCGGAGTAATTTCCCTCGAGTCGCTCCTGCCAGTGGAGCTTTCCAGTACGGGCATCGAAACAACTTGCCAGTCCAATGTCGGCCACCGCGTAGAGTTCGTCGCCCACGACGACCACCGAGGGGGTGAGCGGCGCGCCCTTGGTGACCCGCCAGACAATGTGCGTATCCGTAAGGTCGCCATCACCTTCGGGACGGATCGCCAGCAAGTCGGCGCGTCCGTATCCGGTGGCGACGAAGACCAGTCCGTGCGCATACACCGGCCGGGGAATCACCGAGAATCCGCTCCCATAACGCACGCGCCAGATTTCCCGTCCATCCTTGGGGTCCAGCGCCACCACCGCGCCGCTGCCGGGTGAGATGATCTGCGGGCGGCCACGGACCGTGATCAGCAAGGGCGTGGCGAAGGAAAATGTCTGTTTGCTGTCGGCGGTACGTTCGGTCGCCCAGCGAATGGCTCCTGTGGTCCGATCGAGCGCCACCACCCGCGGTCGTTGCGCGCCGTCCGCGTTGAAGACCAGCAGATCGCCCACCAGGACGGGCGAACCGCCGTTCCCATGAACGGCCTCGTAATCCACCTCCTGGTTGCGCCAGAGGATGCGTCCGTCGCGATCGAGGCAGGCAGTCCCATGGTGTCCAAAATGAAGATAGAGGCGATCTTCCTGGAGAATCGGCGTCGGACTGGCCTCGGTGTTCTTTCCGTGGATCGGTTGATTTCGGGTCTGGTCCGGCGCAAACACCTCCGTATCCCAGATGAGACGACCTGTCGCGGCGTCCAGGCAGAGAGCGCGAAGCGAGGACGTTCCAGCGGGAGCGGCGATGCTGGTGGTGAGATACACCCGGTCCTGGCTGACGACGGGGGAGGACCAGGCGCTCCCGGGTATCAGTTGTTTCCAAGCGACGTTTTTGGTCGGGGACCACTCCAGCGGCAGCCCGGTCGCGGTCGAACGGCCCTGGCCGGTGGGCCCGCGGAATTCGGTCCAGGCGGCATCGCTCTCGGCGCGGAGCAAATTTGGGGCGAGGGCCAGGAGTACTCCGGCGAGAGGCTGGAGCGCGGCAAAGCGTTGAAAGGTCTTCATCGGTTCATTCCGGAGGATAACGGCGGAGGGTGCCAGGCAACGAAGGTGTCGCTGCGTGCACCCGTGGTGGGCGTTCTCCCATGCCGACCGGCGGTGCTGTCGGCGGCAAACCAAATCGGGCGGAAGCCTTTGCCGCGCTGCCTCGATGCCCACGAGGTAGTCGATCAGTCGGTCGTAACGGCCCCGCCTCGCGCATTCGCCATTCCGGCGCAGGCGAGGGGGAGCTGCTGGATACGGGGGGCGGACTTCAGTGCACCCAGGTGCTGGGCAGAATCTGCAGGCGCAACAACTCCTGCACCGCGAGAGCAACCGCCCGACCCGCGCCGTGGTCGGAGTAAGGGGTGTCATCCTTCACGCCGTCCGGCCGCCGCGGATGCTCTCCCGGCCGGGCCAGGCGTCGGGATTCTCCCAGAACGGCCCGCGGCGGTCGCCGTAATAGGGGGTCAGGGCGACGTCCATGACCTGAGAGGTGCGCCATGCGGAGATTCCGGTGCTCGGGCAGCGATCGCGGCCGAGCAAGTCGTCGACCACCTGCTGGATCAACGGTTGCTGCACGTGGGGTGGGTGGGCGATGTCGACGGACTCCGTGGCCGTCCCGGTGGTGAGTCGCAGCGGGACAGGGTCGAAGGTCGAGTACTCGATGCAGCCGTCGGTGCCGGTGATCCGGCAGACATCCCGGGACACACCCGAGGCAAAGTTCCAGGAGGCCACTCCCAGCACGCCGCCGGCCGAGAAGTTCAGGGCGACCGAGTCTTCCGCGTCCTGGGGCGTGGCCCGGTTGACGGCGCGGCCTTGGACGTGTTCGAGGGGGCCGAGGAAAAAGTCGATCAGGTCGAGCGCGTGCGAACCGAGGTCGAGAAACAGGCCGGCGCCGGCGGACGCCACATGGGTGCGCCAGCCCGCGGGATGGCGGTGGGCGGACGATGCGAAGTGATAATCCACTCCGGTGACACGCCCGATGGTCCCGGCGGCGAGCCAGTGTTTCACCTGACAAAAGCGGGGCAGGCCGCGGCGATAGTAGGCGACATACAACGGCAGTTCGCGGTCGCGGAAGGCGGCGACCATGCGCTCGCACTCCGCGGCGGAGCGGGCCATGGGTTTTTCCACGTAGGCCGGTTTTCCGGCGGCGGCGACCTGCAGCGCGTAGGAGAGGTGGGAGTTCGGCGGGGTGGCGATGTAGACCGCGTCGACCTCCGGGTCGGCGATCAGCTGTTCCGCGCGATCGTACCAGCGGGGGACGCCGTGGCGCCGCGCGTAGTCGGCGGCGAGTTCACCGTTGCGGCGCATGACGGCGACCAGACGCGAACCGTTGGCCAAACGGAAACCCGGGCCGCTTTTGACCTCGGTGACATCGCCACAGCCGATGATGCCCCAGCGCACCACCTGAGGGTCCGGACGATGGGGCGTGGCGGGAAAGGCGAAGGGTAGGGGCGGAGGGGGGTTCATGGGAAAAGCGGATTGAACGGTTGCGCCGGGACGCGTCTTGCCGCCGGCAGGACTGCTCGGAGATGAATTCAACCGGGCGGCGAGGACAAGGCTGGGAAAGGCTGGGCTTTGGCGACAAAGCGGCGGACCCGGCTGGGCGGACGATCGGGCCACCCGGCGGTCGAAGTGCCTTCAGGGCGGGAGCTGCTGCCCGCGCGTTTCGGGGGCGAACCAGATCACAACCAGACCGACGAGGTAGATCAACGTAATGACCGCTCCCGCCTGCGCGTAGTCGCCGTTGAAGTGTTGCATCAAGGCGCCCATCTGGAGGGCGCCGCCGGCCGCGAGGATGCGTCCGGCGTTGAAGGAGAGCCCCTGCCCGGTGGCGCGCACCCGCGTCGGAAACAGTTCCGGCAGGTAGAGGGGGAACCAGCCGTAGAAGGCGGCGGTGACTCCGCCGACGAGGAAGGTGATGGCAAGGAAACTGAAGTCGTAGGAATGGACGCCCCGAAAAAGCCAGGCGCAGGATCCCAGTGAAAGCAGACAGAGAATGAAGTAACCCTGCCGCCGGCCGAGCAGGCCGCCCCACCAGCCTCCCAGCAGACAGCCAACCACCGCGCCGAGGGCGGAGTTGATCTGCGTATAGGCCTTGGCGTTGTGGTCTTTCAGTTCACCGGCGCGTTTGACCGCGGCGGCCGACGGAGCCTGTCCCGCGGGGAGCGACACGGGGCCGGCCGGCGGCTGTTCCGCCAGGGCCGCACGCAGGCTCTCGCGCTGCGCCATTTGATCGGCCCAGAGCGGCAACCATTGCACCGATCCCCAGGTGCCGATGAGAGCGACCGAAGCCAGGATCATGGCCATAAAGGTGGAGCGCAGCAGCGGCGGCCGCAGCACCTCACGCAGCGGCTGGTGCCGGTCGGTCGTGCGCTGGCTTTCCTGCCAACGTTCCGACTCCGGCACAAAGATCCGCACGAAAAAGGTCAGCAGGGCCGGGGCCGCTCCGACCAGGGCGATCCAGCGCCAGGATTCGGTCGTGACCTGCACAAAGAGTCCGATCACGGCGATGAGCGCGAAGCCCACGTTGGCGGCGGCGCCGATCACGCCCGCCAGCCAAGGACGGTGTTTCTCCGGCCAAACTTCCATGACGAGGGCGATGCCGAGTGACCACTCCCCGCCCATGCCGAGTGCGGCGATGAAGCGGGTGACCAGCAGGTGCCAGGGCGATTCGGCGAAGTAGACCAGTCCGGTAAAGAGTGAATAACAGAGAATGCTGATGGCCATGGCCCGCACGCGCCCGATGCGGTCGCCCAGCCAGCCGAACACGACACCACCGCCGGCGGCACCAATCAAGAAAGCGGCGGTGACGTAGCCCATCCATTCACCGACGAAGGCGTCCGAGGCGCCCAGGCCGAGGCTCTGCTGCATCTGCTGCAGGGCGGGGCGGGCGATCAGCGGAAACATTCCCATTTCCAGTCCGTCGAACATCCAGCCGAGAAAGGCGGTGATGAGAACGGCCGCCAGTTTCGGATTGGGTTTGGCGTGGGCGGGCGGGGGTGCGGAGGGAGCAATCATGGGTAACCGGGAGGGGTGGCAAGGGCGGGGGAAGTGGGAGGAGGTTCGGCCACGGTGCCGAGGTTGGCGCGAAATGTCTCGGCGCGGATCCTGGCCTCCAGCGCGGCCATCTCTGCCCGCCATCGGGCGATTTGGCGGTGTTCGGTTTTCTTTTCGCCAAGGCGGGCGGCGGCTTCCACGCTGACCTGCGTCTGCCATAGGTAAAGCGAACGAAGACGGGGCAGGGCTTCAAGTGCGACGAGATCCGCGTCGGCGATGCGGTTGCCGTGGAGATTGAGCGTCTCAAGGTGGGACAGACCGGCCAACGCCGCCAGGCCCGCGCCGGTGATGGCGGTGCGATCCAACTGCAGCCGTCGCAGGTTCTTCATGGCGGCCAGCGCTCCGAGCCCGGCGTCGGTCACACTGGTCTCCCCGAGATCGAGCCAATAGAGCGCGGGTGCGACCGGAGCGAGGGCGGCCAGTTCGGCATCGCCGAAAGCCGAGAGTTTCACGCGGGCGTTGGCCGCCAGCCAAGGACCGTCCTGGGTCAGCGGCCGCAGCAGGACCCCCAGGCTTCGCTCCAGCGCGGCCGCCTCGGCGAGGACCGTGGCGCGGTCCATCGGCGGCTCGCGGGGCCAGCCGAGCCGGGTTGCCAGACGCTCGACGATCAGGGGAGGCGGAGCGACTTCGGAAACGCGAACCTCCAAGGGCGCCCCCAGATCGATCCACCACTCCAACAACGTCAGCTCGTCCTCGGTCAACTGCGGTTTGCCCTTCGGAGGCATGTGTTGTTTGGCTTCGAGCGGAAGATGGGCGCGCTTGATCATCAGGCTGCCCAGCGCGTCGCCCGGCTTGAAGGACGGCCCGGTTTTTCCGCCTTGGACGAGGAAGTCGCGGGTGTCGTAGCGCAGGTCTCCCTGGCTCTTGCTGGCGCCGTGGCAGGAAACGCAGCGCTGCTGGAGGATCGGATGGATGACGTCGTCAAAGAGCCGGGTGTCTTCCGCCCGGGTGGGGGCGGGCGGGGTGGCACCGAGGTTGGAGAGGGACAGGTACGCTTCGCCGTGCGTGAGCGTGCCGCCGGCATGTCCCACCAGCCCCAGCAAAGCGACGCTGAGCGTCAGGGCGGCGGCGTACGCGCGAGGCCGGAGCCTGAGCGCGTACAGGATCGCGGTGGCTGCGGCGAACCCCACACCCAGCCAGCGATGGCGATCCAGCAGGGTGGTGTCGTAGTCGCCGGTGCCGGCCAACAGCCAGCCGAAGCCGGCGGTGGAGATCGCACTCAAAAGACCCAGTCCGAGGATCCAGCGTCGTTGCTGATCGGTGAGCCGGGGACCCTTCGGTAAACATCCTGCGAGCTCGATCACGGCCAGCAGAATGAACATCCCGATCGGAAGATGGGCGGCGAGCGGATGCAGGCGTCCGGCCAGGTGAAGCCACGAATCCATGATCAATGGAGGCGAAGGATGGGGCTGGCTGTCGCCCGTTGCCGCGAGACGAGGCCGAGCGAGGCCGAACGCGCCGGGGCCGGTTGCCGCAGGATCACGTCAGGATCCCATGGGCGACGCGACCGTGCACGTCGGTGAGACGAAAGTCCCGACCCTGGTAGCGGTAGGTCAGACGTTCGTGATCGATGCCGAAGGCGGCCAACAGAGTGGCGTGCAGGTCGTGCACGTGCATTTCCTGGCCGTCGGTCAGGTACCGGTAGCCCAATTCGTCGGTCGAGCCCCAAGTGAGTCCTGGACGGATACCGCCACCGGCCATCCAGACGGAGAAGGCATTGATGTGGTGGTCCCGTCCGGTGCCCTGGCCCATCGGGGTTCTGCCGAATTCCCCGCCCCAGATGACCAGCGTGTCCTCCAGCAGACCGCGTTGTTTGAGGTCCTTGACCAGCGCCGCGGAGGCCTGGTCGACGAGTTTGCAGGCGAGGGGCAGGTTTTTGTCGATTTCCGAGTGATGATCCCAGCCGCGATGGTAGAGCTGGACAAAACGTGTGCCGCGCTCGATCAGCCGGCGCGCCAGCAGACAGTTGGAGGCGAAGGAGCCGTCGCCCGGTTCTTTGATCCCGTAGAGATCGAGGGTTGATCGCGGTTCTCGGCGAAGATCGGCCAGCTCCGGCACGCTCGTCTGCATCTTGAACGCCAGCTCGTACTGGGCCACGCGAGTCTGGATCTCTGGATCGAGCGTGCGCTCCGCGCAGTATCCGTTCAGCTCGGCCAGCTCATCGATCAACTGCCGCTGCAGGCTCTGGCAGACGCCGTCGGGATTGCCCACGTAGTGGACGGGAGTGCCCTTGCTCTGGAATTGCACGCCCTGGAATTTGCTTGGCAGAAAACCAGCCGACCACTGGCGGGCGGAGACGGGCTGGTCGTTGCCCGGACCGTTGGACATCAGCACCACGTAGCCGGGCAGGTTGTCGGCCTCGGCGCCGAGACCGTAGAGCATCCAGGAGCCGAAGCTGGGCCGGCCCTTGATGACCGAGCCTGCGTTCATGAACGCGTGCGCCGGGTCGTGGTTGATCTGCTCGGTGTGCATGGAACGTACAATGCAGAGGTCGTCGGCGATGGTCTGGGTGTGCGGCAGCAGGTCGCAGATCATCTGTCCGCTCAGGCCGCAGCGGGAAAAGGTGAAGGAGGAGCCGCGGGCACGCAGCCCGCCCCGTTCGTGCTGAAGCTGCGCAAGCTGCTGCCCTGCGGTGAAGGAGTCCGGGAACGGCTTGCCGTGCAGCGCGTCCAGTTTCGGTTTGGGGTCGAACGTCTCCATGTGCGACGGACCGCCGGCCATCGAAAGCTGGATGATGCGTTTCGCTCTCGGCAGGAAATGGGGCGAAGGCAGGATGCCCCGCCAGCGACCGTCGGCGACCGGCGGGGCGCCTGACGCGGAGAGCAGGCGAGGCGTAAGCAGCGAGCCCAGGGCCAACGTGCCGATGGCCTGGGCGGATTTCCCGAGAAAGGTGCGGCGCGACCACGCAATCTGGCGCTGGCGGAGAAGGTGGAGATCGGGCGGTGACAAAGGGAAGGTTCCGGGGCGCGGGCCGGATCAGTAGCGTACGATGGTTTCGCTGAGATTGAAAAGGGCCCGGGTAACCGAGGTCCAGGCGGCAAGCTCGACGCGGTCCACCGCTTCGGACGGAGGGCTCAGGCCGATCGAGGTGAAGGCGGCAGCATCCGCCGGCCGCTCGCGAAACACCGCCTGCTGCTGCTGGAGGAAACGTTCCAGCGAGGCCTTCTCCCGTGGCTCGGGCGGGCGGCCGAGGGTGCGCAAAAAGGCCAGGCGCAGGCGGTCTCCGGCCGGTGAGCGCAAAAGCGATTCCGCGAAGACGCGGGCGGCTTCGACGAAGGACGGGTCGTTGAGCAGGGTCAGCGCCTGTTGCGGCGTGGTGGAGTCGGTGCGGGCCGCCGTGCACTCCTCGCGTGATGGGGCGTCGAAATTAGCCAGCATGGGATGCAGGAACGTGCGCTGCCAATGTTGGTAGAGGCCGCGCCGATACTGACGTTCATCACGGTCGGCCACGTAGTCGCGCAGCGGGAAGTTCAACTGCTCGTAGTAGCCCGCGGGCTGGTAAGGGAGGGCGCTGGGCCCGCCGATCTCGCGGTGGAGCAGGCCGGCGATCGAGAGCGCGTGGTCCCGGATGAACTCGGCGTCCAGCCGGCGCGCCGCCTGGCGGGCGAGCAGGCGATTCTGCGGGTCGATTTCGCGCAGGTCCGGCCGCTCATGCGAGCTCTGGCGATATGCATGGGAGGTCACGATCAGGCGCACCAGCGCCTTGATGTCCCAGCCGGATTCACGAAAGCGGACGGACAATGCGTCCAGGAGCTCCGGATGGGAGGGGTACTCACCCTGCATGCCGAGGTCCTCCACCGCGGAGGAGAGACCGGTGCCGAAGAAGAGTTTCCAGGTCCGGTTGACGAAGGTGCGGGCGGTCAGCGGATTGGAAGGCGACATGATCCAGCGGGCGAGATCGAGCCGGGTCTGGCGCGGTGCGCCGGGCTCGGGCGGGCGTTCGGTCAGGAAACGCGGCGGGGCCGGCGCGACGATCTCCCCGGTTTCATCCTGCCAGTTTCCGCGGGCCAGCACCCGCGTCTTACGGGGTGGCGCCGCCACCGTCACCATCGTGGAAGCGTGGCCTTCGCGACACTCGAGAATCTCCCGCAGCAGATCGGCGGTGCCCGGCTGCGCAAACGCCCGGGTGGAATGAAAATAAAGGGAGGCCAGGTGTTCACGTTGCGGCTCGGAGGGCGCGGCGGCAGAGAAGGCCGTGGTGTCCTCGCGGGACAGCGTCTCACCCGGCAGCCGGCTGCCCAGGGGTGAGACCGAGATGCGGACGCGTCCGATCTCGCCGAGGTAATCGCGTTGGTGAAAATTGACCGGGGCGGTGTGGATCGAGGCGATCAGCCGGTCCCCGGCCCCGAGCACCAACGGCTGACGGAACTGGAAGACCGCCGACTGGCGCGCTCGTGCGAGGGCTCCGCTCGTGCGCCAGAGTTCCCGCAGCGATACGCGTGGCCGCCCGTTGAAGTAGTTCTCCGTTTCGTTTTCGGCGAATGCCTCGGCCACCTCGATCGGTTCCGGTTTCTCGATTCCGGCGCGTTGAAGGGCGAGCTGGACGGAGATTTCCACGTACTGACGACGATCACGACTGATCAGGCCGCCGTGGGCCTCATCCGGCAGCAATTCCAATCGAAGGGTCGAAAGGGGAATCGCCGGGGCGGTCAGGTGGAAGTCATGGTGCGTGAGAGGCTGCTTGAAGCGGTTCTCCGCGTAGCCGGACGGATTCTCGAACCGAACACTGCCGTCGGGAAGGGGAGTGGCGGTGACTTGGGGAAGCGTCTCGACCCGCTCGGGTTGGGCCGTGATCCATCCTTCGGTCGCCGAGGTCACATAAGGTGCCACCTGTCGGATCCAAGCCTGTAGTTCGATGACGCTTTCGGGCTGGGCCAGCACGGCCCGTCCTCCGGCGGCGTGGCTCATCTGGAATTGGCGGCGCAGGCGCGCATCCCGCGACTTCAGGTAGGGGCTCTCGACTTCGATCTCTGGCGGAAACGGATAGTCGTCCGTGTGCACGGCGAGTTCCGGTTCGGGCGTGTAAGTGAAGTGCCGATAGACGCCCCACTGCTTCACGTCGGAGAAGTAGGCGGCGAAGGAGTAAAAATCCTTGATCGTGAAGGGATCGTACTTGTGGTCGTGGCACTCGGCGCAAGCCAGGGTCGAGCCCAGCCAGGCGGTGGAGACGGTGCGAACGCGATCGGCCGAGTACTTGGCGAGGTACTCCTGCACCTGCGCACCGCCTTCACGCGTCACCATGTTCAACCGGTTGAAACCGCTGGCCACCTGCTGCTCGACCGTGGCCTGGGGGAGGAGGTCGCCCGCGATTTGCTCGATCGTAAACTGGTCGAAGGGCTTGTTGCGATTGAACGCAGCGATGACGTAGTCCCGGTAAGGAAAGTTATTCAGCCGCTGGTCGCCGTGAAGTCCGGTCGAGTCCGCGAACCGGACCAGGTCCAGCCACGGCACGGCCATGCGTTCACCGTACTGCGGCGAGGCCAGCAGCCGGTCGACCGCGGCTTCATAGGCATCGGGACGGGAGTCGGCGACAAAGGCCTCCACGTCGGCGGCAGCCGGCGGCAGCCCGGTCAGATCCAGGCTGAGGCGGCGAAACAGCGTGCGCCGGTCTGCCTCAGGCGAGAAGGACAGGCCCCGCCGGTCCAGTGCGGCCGCCACGTATCGATCGATCGGATGCTGAAAACGGGCCAGCGCCGTGGAGACGGGCCGGGCCGGTTCGACCTGGACCGGAGCGTGGTAGGCCCAGTGCGCCTGATACTTTGCGCCCTGTTCGATCCAGCGGCGAAGGACTTCCTTTTCCCCGGCGGAGAGCTGGTGCAGCGCCTCGCGCGGCGGCATGACCGTGGTCTCGTCCTTCGAGGTGATGCGCCGCCAGACCTCCGATGCCTCGGGTTTTCCCGGCACCAGGGCGGTGGTGGTACGGCCGCTTTTGTTCGTGTGCGGTGCGGAGGCGAATTCCGGCCGGTCCAGACGCAGACCCGACGGGTTGCCCTTCACGTCGGGTCCATGGCATTTGAGGCAGGTGTTCGACAGGATGCGCCGGACGTCGCGATTGAAGTCGATTGTCTCGGGCCCGCCTGGATCGGGTGCCGCGGTCAGGCCGGCGCCGAGCAGCGTCGCGATCAGGGGGAGAAGCCGGACCGCCCTGCTCGCTGGCCCAAAGGAGCAACCCGCGGAGCGGACGTTCGGGTCCGACTCGCGGGTTGCGGGTGCCGTCTGACGCCCGCCGCCGGGGACGGCGGGCGTCGGGAATGCTCCGGAACGGTTCGGAGACCTCTCCAAGAGAACCGGCTCCTTAGTACTTCAGCGTGGCGCCAAAGTAGACCGTGCGCGGGGCGTCAACCGTGTTGGAGCCCGGGGCGATGGTGGACTGCGGGAAGATCACGTCGGTGAGATTCTCGCAGGTGAGGGCGAAGTCCCAGTTGTTGCGACGGTAGTTGAGGCCCACGTCCCAACGGGTGGCCCCCTTCACGCGGTAGGTATTCTCCGCGATGCCCCAGACGGATGTCTGGTAAACCACGCCGCCCCGAATCGAGAAGCCCGTGGCCTTGGTGCCAACGAAGTCGTATTTGGCGAAGGCCTGGACCTTGTGCTTGGGCATGCCGCGAATCTCGCGCGGGGCACGGCCACCCTCCTTGAAGCCCGGGGCCTGGGTTTCGGTGAAGGCGTAGCCGCCGACCATGGCGAAGTTGCGCGTCACGCTGCCGCTGAACTCCACTTCCCAGCCCTTGGCGATGTTACCGCTCTCGATGATATTCTGGGAACCGCCGGGCACGTTGATGATGTCGTTGCTCGTATTGCTCCGTACATTGTCGACCTGCATGATCTCGAAGTGGGCGACATTGACGGCGAAGGCGCCGTCCAGCAGGCTGATCTTCGCACCGAACTCGTCATTGGTGGTGAGCGGGGTGACGGTTTGCAGGATCTGGCGCGGATCGGTCAGGGGGATTCCAGGGAAGATGGCGACCTGGCGGCTGGCGGCGCCGGCCTCGCTGTAGACAGCGTAGGCGGAAAGCCACTTCAGCGGTTTGACGGTGATGCCGTACATCGGGCTCTCGACCCTGGCCGTCTTTTTGACGTTGCTGTAGACGCCCGTGAAATTGTTGCGGGTCCAGGAGGCCTTGCCTTGGTCGCGGCGCAAACCGCCCGTCGCGATGATGCGGTCATTGAAGCCGGAGATCTGGGCATTGGCGAAGTAACCGAAGCTGCCACCCTTGTTGGTATTGTCGACGGTCTTGACCAAGGGGGTGCGCAGCGGGAGACCGTAGACCGGACTGCTGATGACGTAGGCCTCCATCTGGCCGGTAGAGGAGGTGTTGGCGCCGTCGTTGCGGCCAATGTCATAGCCAACGAGGACGGTGGTGCCGAGCTTGTCGTCGAGCCACTTCTTGGTTCCTACGACATCGCCCTGGGCGCGGAGAATCTGAGCCTCTCCGGTGCTGCGGTTGGCGTTGCGCTCGAAAAAGATTTCACCGTTGCTATTGTAGGCGAAAAAATTGGCGACGGCCCCGCGGTAGAGACTTGTCTTGCTGTCGAAGTAGGAGACGGCCTGGCGGGCGGCGAAGATGTCGTTGAACTGATGGGAAACGGTGACGAAGAGCGAATAGAGCTCGGCTCGACTGCCCATGCCGACCTCGCCGCTGGTGTTGACAGACATGGGCGCCCACTGCCCGAGGCGGAATTTCGGCGTGACGCCAAGCGGTATGACCACGGCCTGCGAAGTGCTGGTCGTGCCCGTCTGGTTGACTGTATTGACCGGGGCAATATAGGGCGTGCTGAAGCCACCCGGGGTCAGGCCGTCGAAGTACTCCAAATCGACCGATACTTGGGTCTTCTTGGTCGCCTGCCAGAGGAAGGACGGATAGACGGCGGTTTTGCGGATCTTTTCGTTATCCCGCCAGCTGTCCGTCGTCAGGTGGATGGCGTTCAGGCGATAAGCCATGTTGGTGCCCTCAATCGGGCCGGTGGCGTCGACCGTGCCGCGCAGGAAGCTGCGCGAGCCCATGGTGGCGGTGGCCACGATCGATTCCTTCATCTGCGGCTTCTTGGTGATGAAGTTCACGTATCCGCCCGATTCGGACGAACCGGCGATCGAGGCGGAGGGCCCTTTGATGATCTCGATGCGGTCGAGATTGACCATGTCGGTCTCGAATCCGGGGACGAGGAAGCCATTGCGGAAGCGGTTGAAAACGATGAAGCCGCGGATGACGCTGCCGTTCTGCACGTTTTGCCGCTGGGTCACGCCCGGCGTATAGCGCACGGCCTGCTCGTAGGTGTAGGCGGCCATGTCCTTGAGCAGTGCCTCATTAATGACGCTGATGGACTGCGGTACGTTTTCGACCGGCGTGTTCATGCGCGTGGCGGAGGCCAGATTGGAGGAACCGTAGGCGCGGGCTTGGTTCTCCTGAACGGTGAAGACGTCCAGGGTGTGGGCTTCTTCGGCGGGCCGCGCCGGAGAGGGGGCGGGGGCCTGCTGGGCATGGGCCAGGGAACTGAGCAGCAGAAGGGCGGCCGGAAGACCGCGACGGATGCGTTGGATGGGAGCAGGGTTCATAACGAAGTTAGGGTGGGGCTGCACTCGCACTTCCGCAGGACACTGCGAAAGTCAGGGGGGGACTGAAACAGACGATCGAGTGCATATTTTTTGTTAACAATCCAGTCAAGCCACATTGTTAACAAACGGCAAAATTGATCGCAGATCGCCGGCGACGGATCAGGGGCGTGGGGTCGAGCGCGAACGACGGGCCGCGAAGAAAGCCTGCAGGCGTGCGGGGGCGTCGCCGTGGGTCAGGCAGCGTTCGGATGCGGCGGCCTCGACGTCGGCGTTTTCCGCAATCGTGGTGCTGTCGCAGGTGGCGAGGATGGCTTTGGTTTCGCGCAGCGCGGCCCGGCTGTTGCCGGCGACCGCGGTGACGAAGGTGTTGACCGCGGCGACGAGGTTTTCGGTCGGTCCGCACCAGGTGGTCAGTCCCATCGCATGGGCCTCCGTTCCGTCAAACATCCGTCCGGTGAAGGCCAGTTCCTTGGCGCGGGCGAGGCCGACGCGTCGCGAGAGCCGGTGGCAACCGCCCCAACCGGTGACCAGACCGAGTTTGGCTTCGGATTGTCCAAAACGGGAGTTTTCAGAGGCGAAAATCAGGTCGCAGGCCATGGCGAGCTCGAGTCCGCCGCCCAAGGCGTAACCTTCGACGATGGCGAGCACCGGGAGCGGCAGCGCTTCGAGGCGGTTCATCAGGAGGTGCCCGCGCCGGACCCAGGCGGCGATCGTTTCCGCGCGCAGGGTCTCGATGACTTTGAGGTTGGCGCCGGCGCAGAAAAACTTGGGCGAGGCGCTGCGGACGAGCACGACGGCCAGCGTCGCGGCCCGGCCTTCGATTTCAGCCAAGGCCGCGTCCATCGCGTCCATCACGGCGTGATCCAGCGTGGGCGGTTTTCCTTCCGGCGCCTGCAGGGTGAGTGTGGCGACGGGGTCGCTGAAGGAAAGGGCGAGGGTCGTCTGCATGGGGGTGAAGCACGGGGCGTGCGCAGCGATTACCCCGAGATGGCGGTCCGCAGCTGTCAAACAAATTGTTGACAGCTGACAATCTGTCGCTACTGACTGGCGATCGATGAACTCAAGTACCTCCGCACTCACGGGGATCCGTGTGGTCGATTTCACGCATGTTTACCAAGGCCCCGTGGGAACGCAGATTCTGGCCGATTACGGGGCGGATGTGATCAAGGTGGAACGTCCGGGTATGGGCGACTGGAGCCGGCGGTGGGGCCCCTTCGTTCATGGAGTCAGCCTGCCCTTTGCCGGGCTGAACCGCAACAAGCGCAGCGTGGCGATTGATGTGAAGAACCCGCTGGGCCGGCAGGCGGTTTACGATCTGGTGGCGAAGACGGACGTGGTGGTGCACAATTTCCGCGCCGGCGTCATGGAGAAGTTGGGATTCGGATACGAGGAGCTTTCCCGGATCAATCCGCGTGTCGTCTACGCCTGGTCGGGTGGCTGGGGTGACCGGGGGCCTTCGGCTGACCGCGCGCGCGGCGGCCATGATTTGATGGCGCGCGCGGAGGCTGGCTGGTTCGTGCAGCCCGACCCGTCGAAACCGCCGATCCCGGCGGGCATCTCGGCCGATTATGCCGCGGGCCTGATGCTGATGCAGGGCATCCTGATGGCCCTGCTGGCCCGGGTGCGCACCGGGGTGGGACAGCGGGTGACCACCGATTTGCTCAGTGTCGCCTTCCATGCCCACTCGTGGGAGGGTCCGGCCGAGATGAATGCCGGCCGGGTCACGGAGGTGTCGGGCGTGATTGCGAACGAGAGCATCATCGACAAGTCGTTCGCCACCCGGGACGGCTACATCGAGATCTCGCCGGTTTTCAGCGACAATTCGCTGAAGGACATCTCGCTGGCGCTCGGGCTGGACGATCTTTCGCAGCGGGAGCGTTTCCGCACCCATACGTTCCAGGCGGAGAACCGGAGCGAGTTGAACGCGATGCTGGCGGAGCGGTTCCGCGAAAAGACGACTTCCGAGTGGCTGATCGAATTGGAGGTGAAGGGTGTGCTCTGCGCCCGGATCAATTCGATCGTCGAGGCGGCGGAAGATCCGCAGGTGAAGGCCAATGCCATGGTGGTTGAGATGGAGCACCCGACGGCCGGTACCTTTCGGTTGCTCGGCACGCCGGTGCGCCTGCACGGCACGCCTCCGCAACCGCGGAAGTTTGCCGCCGAACTCGGCGAGCACACCCGCGAGGTATTGTTGGAAATCGGATACTCGAACGAGAAGGTGGCGGACCTGGAGGCGCGCGGAGCCGTGGCCGGCACCCAGCCCGCCGCGACCGCCGCGGTTTCCTGAGCGAACGAGGGGAATAAAAGGCAGGCGGGACCGCGGGGTCCCGTCGCGGCCTCAACGAGGCCACCTAGCGGAGGCGGACCAACGCGCGGGGCGCCCCGGCGTCAGACGATGTGAAGTTTCAGCGCTTCGAGCGCTTCCCATTCGCGGCCGGCGTGCATGGACCGGACGATGCCGGCGTGCTCGTGGTAACTTTCCATCAGGTCGCGGTGCCGGGAATAACGCAGAAACATGCGCAGCATGATGGGCAGCCAGAGGTCCACGAGGCTGCTGTGGTCGGCGGTTTCGACCACCAGGCGGTGAAAGGCCATGTCGAGTTCCACCACCTGCCCGAGGTCGCTGCCGCCACACGCGTCCTTGTACTGGGAAAGGTTGTCGTCGAGACGCTTGAGCAGGCCGGGATCACGGGTTTCGAACCACGCCGTAACCGCGGAGGCCTCGATTTCCCGCCGCAGATGCACAATGACGTTTCGCTTGAAGGCGGAAGGTTCGGCGGCAACCCGCACACCGATGTTCGGCTTGGCCAGCAGCAGGCCCTCCTTGGTCAGGTGGAGCAGAGCGTCGCGGATCGGACCGCGGCTGATGCCGAACTCCACGGCCAGACTTTGTTCGCGGAGCGGGGTCCCTGGAAGCAATTGCCCGGAGAGAATTCGACGGCGTAAATGCGAGGCGACCTGCTCTTGGAGGTTGGCGGCGAGCTTCATGGGAGAGAGGGAGGGCAGTCGGGGAAGGGTAAGTTGGCAATGTTGTTTGAGTCACGAACATTGTTGACAACCGACAATCCGGCGAAAGCATGCGGTTTTCCCCCGGTTTCGCCCTTCGTTGGAAGCGTGTTTCCGGCCACCCCCGGCAGTTGTCACCCCCGGATTTGCATGGACCCACACTACACCCTGAGTCGACGAGCTTTTGTTGGCGGGACCGCGGCAGCGGCGGCCGGTCTGCTGGGCGGAGGTTTGCTGCACGCCGCGGCCGTGCGGCCGTTCAAGCTTCGGTATGCGGTGGCGTCGAGCCTGTATGGCGGACTTTCGCTGACGGAGATCCTGCCCGAGGTTCCCCTCACGGGTGCAAGCCTCATCGATCTCTGGCCGCGTCGCCACGGCACCCAGCGGGAGGAGGCGGACGAGTGGGGGCAGGCCAAACTGACCGAGGCGATGAAGCGTTACGGGGTCTCGTTGGGGTTGACCACCCGGTTTGACCTCGGGCCGTTTGGTCTCGCCGAAGAGCTGAAGTACGTCGCCGCGATGGGCGGACGGATGATCGTCACGGGCGGCAAAGGGGCGGTCGGGTTGACCGGCACGGAGCTCAAGCAGGAGGTCCGGCAATTTGTCGAAGGCCTGAAGCCCACGCTGGCGCAGGCGGCTGAGGCGGGGGTGCAGGTGGCGATCGAGAATCATAGTAATAACCTGATCAATACTCCCGATTCGCTGCGCTGGATGCTGGAATTGTCCGAGGGACAGCCGCTCGGCGTCGCCCTCGCACCCTATCACCTGCCGCAGGATCCGGCACTGCTGGCCGGGCTGATCCGTGAGTTCGGGCCGCGCCTTCTGCTGTTCTATGCCTGGGAGTACGGTCGCGGCTGCATGAAGCCGATGCCGCTGGAGGAGGAGCTGATGCAGATGCCCGGGCGGGGGCCGCTCGATTACACCCCGTTGCTGCGGGCCCTGCGGGACATTCGTTTTGACGGGTTGACCGAGATTTTCATGCATCCCACGCCCCGCGGACGGCCCATCCTGGAGACGGCGACCCTGGTCACGGCGGAAATCAACCGGGCCCGACGTCACTTGGAATCGGTCCTTTCGGGCCTGCCTCGCTAAAGCCCTCTCGCATGCCTGCCTCCCGAGCCTTTTGTCCGTGTCTGGGTGGACTGATCCTTTTGGTCTCACTGGCCGCAATCACGCGGGCAGCCGCTCCGGTGGTCCCGGCGTTCGAGCGGTTCCATCGCTCCGCGTCCGATCTGGCCCTGCGGGCGGAGGGCGGGTTGCTCCTGATGGGGGAACTCAACTGTGTGGGCTGCCACAGCCTGTCGGTTCCCGGTCAGGCGTCCCTGGCGCTGACCGCGCGGCCCCGGCTCTCGCTTGCCGAAGTGGGATCGCGGCTGACTCGGGAGTCGATCGAGGCGTTCGTTCACGCTCCCGCCTCCGTCAAACCGGGTACGACCATGCCGGCGGTTCCCACCAGCCCCCTCGAGGTGCGGGCGCTGGCGGCCTACCTCGCCTCTCTTGGCGCCCCCGCGGAGCCGGTCCCGACGGGAACGATCGATGAGGGGCGTCGTCTTTACCATCAGGTGGGCTGTGTGGCCTGCCATGCTCCCGCCGCGGACGCTCCCGCGCCCACGGCGGCCGGTTTGGCGGCCCCGGTGTCGACGGTCCCTTCGGTGCCGCTGGCCCTGGCGGCCCAGTATGAACGGGCGGCCCTCACGCGATTTTTGATGGATCCACTGCATGTGCGCCCAGCCGGTCGCATGCCTGCCAGCGGGCTCAGTCTCCAGGAAGCGGCGGACGTGGCGGCCTACCTGCAACGCGAGGTGACGCCGGACCGTGCGCCCACGCGGAATGCCGGCGCAGTCGCCGAGATTGCGGAAGGTCGCGCCTTGTTTGGGTCCCTCGGCTGCGTGGCTTGCCACGTGGCGGACGATCCGGCGGCTCAACCGCTCCTCGCTGCGGCGCCGCCTCGCGATCTGGCCACGGCGTCCCTCGACCGCGGTTGTCTCGCAGAGAGGCCCATCGGCCGGGTGCCCGTGTTTTCCTTGGACGACGGCCAGCGCAGCGCGCTCCGGCAGGCGATCCAGCAGGTGCGGAGCGAGGCAAGTTTCCTGACCGCCACGCCCCACCGCGACGTGGAGCGTTTCATGGCGCGGATGAATTGTTATGCCTGTCACGCCCGCGGGGGCCGCGGAGGCGTCGAGAGCGCCCGCGCGGGCTACTTCGAGGTGACCGACCCGGGGGCTCATTCGCTCGGCGAAATGGGTAATCTTCCCCCGGCGCTCGAGCACACGGGGCGAAAGTTGACCCGCGTCTGGTGGGAGAAACTGCTGTGGGGCGAGGGTGGCGGGGTGCGGCCCTACATGGCGGCGCGCATGCCCCAGTTTGGACGTGAAGTCTCCGAGCCGGTGCTGGCGGCGTGGGAGCAGGCGGACCGCCGGGCCGAACCGATCACCATCGACACGTCGGGCCGGCCCTTTCACCAACGGTCTGTCTACGGTCGCGCGCTGATGGGCACCCAGGATGGCGGCCTCGGCTGCATCACCTGCCACGGACTGCGTGATCGCAAGTCCCTCGGCATGCCGGTCATTCCCCTCACGCGGACGGTGGACCGGCTGAGACCGGAGTATTTCAAGGAGCTGCTGCTCAATCCGCAGGCGGTGCAGCCCGGCACCCTGATGCCCCCGATGTTCATGGGCCGTCCGAAGGCCGAGATCGAGATCGAGCAACTGTGGACCTACCTCCGGGAGGTCGATCAATTCATGCTGCCGGACGGCCTGCTGCAAACGGGCGAGTATGAACTCAAGCCGCAGGCGGCGGGAAAACCGATGGTATTTCGGACCTTCCTCGATGGCGCGGGATTGCAGGCGGTCGCGTTGGGCACACCCGAAGGACGTCATGCGGCCTTCGACGCGGCCGAAGTCCGCTGGGCGCTGACCTGGCGGGGACGGTTTCTGGACGCGATGACCACTTGGGAGGAGCGTGCGGCGACACCGGCCAAGCCGCTGGGAGACGCGGTCACCGCCCTGCCGGAGTGGCGACCGCTGGCCCGCCTGGCCTCCGCGAACGACCCGTGGCCCGGACTGGACGTGGACGGCGCCACGTATCGCTATCTCGGATTCTCGCTAGGCGCGGACGGGTTGCCGACCTTTCACTATGCAGTCGGGTCGCTGCAGGTGGACGATACGTTGCGTCCCGACGGACGCGCCGGCGGCTATCGCCGCACGGTGATGCTGCGGGGCGGATCGCCGGGCTGGTACTTCCGCGGTGCCGCCGCCGGATCCGTGCCGCGCGCGGTGAACTTCACTCCGGCGGGAGAAGCGACCCTGGAGGAGACGCTGCCATGACCACCCGATTTTCGATGATTCTCTCCGCCTTCTCCGCGCGCGGACGAGGCTGGCGCGGCGGCTGGCTCCGGCTCGGGGTGTTGAGCCTGGCCGGGTCCGGGGTTCTCGCAACCGTCCGGTCCGCCGAACCAGCCGTGATGCCGGAGGCGTACGTACGTATTCCCTACACGCTGCCGACCGATACCAAATTTGAGGTCAGCGGGATCGCCGTGCTCCCGGATGGACGGGCGGCACTGACCCTGCGCAAAGGCGAGGTCTGGATCCTGGAGAATCCGCTGGAGGATCCGGCCAAGGCCCGGTACTCGCGGTTTGCCTCAGGCCTGCACGAGCCCCTTGGCCTGACCTGGCACCAAGGTGCCCTGTACACGACGCAGCGGAGCGAGGTCACCCGGCTGGAGGATCGGGATGGCGATGGCGTGGCGGAGACCTACGAGACCGTGGCGAGGGGCTGGGGCTTGTCGGGGAATTATCATGAGTACGCCTATGGCCCGGTCTTCGACCCGGCTGGCAATCTGTGGGTCACGCTGAACGTGACCATCGGCAATCCGGCCAAGCTGGCCGGTCACCGCGGCGGCCCGCCCCTGTGGCGCGGGTGGGCGATGCGCCAGGAGCCGGGAGGTGAACTTAAACCGGTGGCGGCCGGATTCCGGTCGCCTTTTGGTCTGGGGCTCAATGCGGAGGGGGACGTCTTTGCCACGGACCAGCAGGGCAATTGGTGGGGCTCCTGTCCGCTCATTCACGTGAAGCCGGGCAGCTTTTACGGTCACGCTGACTCGATTCCGGACACCCGCCGGCCGGAGTCGCCGGTCAAGGATCCGGGGATCCTGCCGCAGGGGTTGACGGTCGTGGAGGCCGCGGCGCGCGTGGCCGGCCTGACTCCGCCGGCGGTATGGTTTCCGTATGTGAAGATGGGGCAGAGCACGACCGGCCTGATCTGCAACCTCACGGGAGGTGGTTTTGGTCCCTTTGAGCGCCAGCTCTTTGTCGGTGACTTCACCCTGTCGCAGGTCAATCGGGTTTTCCTCGAAAAGGTGGACGGCGAATACCAAGGAGCGTGTTTCCCCTTCATGGACCAGCTCCAGTCGGCGGTGTTGCAGATGGCGTTTTTGAAGGACGGCTCGATGATCGTGGGCGAATCAAACCGGGGCTGGAATTCGCTCGGAAACCGATCGTACGGACTGGAACGGATACAATGGACCGGGCGGATTCCCTTTGAGATCCAGACCATGGAGGCGCGACCGGACGGATTCCGGCTCACCTTTACCGAACCGCTGGCGACGCCGGCGACGGTGCGGCCGGATTTTTTTCGACTGAGCAGCTACACGTACCTGTATCATGCGTCCTATGGCAGTCCCGAAACCGATACGAAGACCGTCGAAGTCCTCTCGGCGAAAGTGTCGCTGGACGGCCGTCGTGTGGACTTGCACTGCGCGGGCTTGCGCCCCGGCTATGTGCATGAACTCACGCTCGCGCCTTTGACCTCGACCTCGGGCCAGGCGCTGCGGTACGACCGTGCCTACTACACCCTCAATCGAATTCCCCGGACCGGCGCGGTTGCGCCCTGAGTCAGGCCGCATCAGGGGTGGGCTGTCCGGAGCCGCCGGGCGCTGCAGAAGGATTTTCGCGCGGATGGGTTGCCAAGTAGCGTGAGTATCCCGGGCCGGTGGTCAAGTCGGTGGGCAGATCCCCGTCGAGCCCATAACCAACGCGGAGCTGACTGCCGAAGTGCTGGAACAGGCAGTGCGGCGTGTAGCCGTTCGTGGGCCTTATCCGGCTGTTGTCGTTGCCTGCCTCGCGTTGAGTCCTCTGCCTGCACCGTGCGGGCAGCGCCCTCAAGCCGGAATCTGTTGCCAGTTCCGACTGGCGCGGAAGCGGCACACCCCCACTGCCAGACAGGTCCATGGCCGGGTTTGAGATCTTCTGATGTCTTGCCATCAGAAAAGGTAGCATCACCGTATCACCGTGAGGACAACCCTGACGATTGACGATGACGTCGCGTCGATTTTGGAGAGGGAAACCCGGCGCAAAGGTCTGACCTTCAAAGACGTGGTGAACGCCACACTCCGCCGTGGGCTGCGTGGCTATACACTCCACAGGACGGATGCGGACTTTGCGCGCTTTGTCGGCTTGAAGTGGATGAACCCGCTGGAGTGAGGCGGGCAGGTGCGGTGCTCATGAGGAATCATCAATCGTTCATTTGATTGATCTCTCTGGGTGGCCATTTCGCCACTTCTTTTGGTTAAGCGAGCGCTTTCTTGATCAACTCCTCGGTGCTGGAATCAGCCCCGAGGGTCAACGCGGCTCGTCGAACAGCCTCGTCCGCGTCGGCGGCCCGGTAACCGAGGGCAACCAGCGCTTTGACCGCATCCGCCGCCCGAGCGCCCGCGCGATTCTTCGGGGCCGGTTCGGCGGAGGCACCCGTGGGTGACAAATCCGTCGGGCCGCCGATGGGCGCGCCGACCTTGCCGCGCAGTTCGACCACCAGACGCTCCGCGGTCTTTTTGCCGATGCCCGGGCATTTCGCGAGCAACGCGATGTCTCCGAGCCGAATGGCTGACTCCAACGATGGCAGCGACAGCTTGCTCATGATCGAAAGCGCCATCTTGGGCCCGACGCCCGTGACGTGCTCGATCATCAACCGGAAAAAATCACGCTCGGCCACGGTCGCAAACCCGTAGAGCGTTTGCGCGTCCTCCCGATAGATCACGAGAGTGTGCAATCTCACCGGGCTGCCGATCGACGGAAGCTTTTCCGCCGTGGTCACCGGGATATGGGCCTCGTAGCCGAAACCGTTGAGCTCGATCACCGCGGAGAGCGGCGTGGCGGCGGTCAGGACGCCTTGGATCGAGGTGATCATGCTGACCTCAGCCCGAGGACGTCCTGCATGTCGTGAAGACCCGGACCGCGGCCGACGAGCCACTTTGCGGCGCGGAGGGCGCCATGGGCGAAGATCGTGCGGTCGGACGCCTTGTGGGTCAGCTCCAAGCGTTCACCCAACGCCGCGAAGATCACGGTGTGATCGCCTACCACATCGCCTCCGCGCAGCGCATGGATGCCCACCTCGGTGGACGTCCGTTCGCCGGGAATGCCATGACGGCCGTGCCGGAGGGCATTGGCGTCGAGTTTTCGCTCCTCGAGAATGACTTCGAGCAAACGTGCCGCAGTCCCTGAAGGCGCGTCTTTCTTGAAACGGTGATGCATCTCCACGACTTCGACGTCGTAGTCGGATCCGAGTACGGCGGCCGCTTTTTGGGTCAGAGCGAAGAGCAAATTGACCCCGACGGAGTAGTTGCCCGCCCACACGCAGGGCACGCCCGCGGCGAGAGGCTGCAGCTCCTTCTTTTCTTCCGGAGAATGACCGGTCGTGCCAATGACCACCGGCTTCCGGTACTCGTTCGCCAGCGTCAGGACTCCGCGAGTCACGCTATGGAACGAAAAATCAATGACCACGTCGCCCCGCTCGAAGGCCGTGGCGAGGGAATCTCCGGCGTCCACTTCCGCGGCGATGGTCAGGCCGGCGTTGCGCGCGGCCGCTGCGATCGCCTGACCCATGCGACCCCGAGAACCGATGATGCTGATGGCGAGTGACATGGAGCTCGATTACTTGCCGATCGCGGTCAACGCGGCGATCAACGCCGCCTCGTTGGGCGGGGTGATTGGACTTAGGGGCTGCCGGACCTCCGCTGAGCTGATGATCCCCGCACGCGCCATGGCGAACTTGACCGGTACGGGATTGGGTTCGAGGAAGAGCGCCTTGAAGATCGGAAACAGCTTCCGGTGGAGTTTGCCTGCGAGGGCAAATTCATCTTGGAGTGCCAGTTGCGTCAGTTGAGTGATCTCTTTGGGCAGAAGATTGGAAGCGACGCTGATCACGCCTTCGGCACCCACAGCCATGAAGGGCAGGGTCAGGCTATCGTCACCGCTGAGAACCGTGATGTCCTTGCCCATGGCCTGCTTGAGCAGATCCACGCGTTCGACCGACCCACCGGCCTCCTTGATCCAGCGAACATGCGGGAACTTCCGGGCAAGACGTTCGACCACCCCGACACTGATCTCGATCCCGCATCGTCCGGGAATCGAGTAAAGAATGATCGGTCGGTCGGTTACGTCAGCAATTGCTTCGAAATGAAGATAGAGTCCCTCTTGGCTGGGCTTGTTGTAATACGGTGCCACGACCAACATGGCATCGGCTCCGACCTCGTGGGCCAAGGTGGTCAGTTCGATGGCTTCGCTGGTTGAATTGGAGCCCGTTCCGGCGATCACCGGCACGCGACCGCGAGCGTAGCCGACGACGGCCCTGACCACCTCGAGATGCTCCTCGTGATCGAGCGTCGGCGATTCTCCGGTCGTACCGACTGGAACCAGCCCGTTGATTCCGGCTTTAATTTGAAACTCAACCAGCTTTTTCAGGTCGCCAAAGGCGACCTGCTGATCTTTGAAAGGAGTGACAAGCGCAGTGATTGCGCCGGTGAATGGGCGGAGCTTCATTGAGAGTTACCTTGCCGAGGAAACCAGAGCACTCTACCGAGAGCGCAACGTTTTTCTGTTTTTGGACTATGACACCTCATACTGAAATCTTTAACGATCTGCTCCGATTGGCCGTGGAAAGCGGAGCCAGTGACGTCGTCATCAAATCAAACAAGCCCGGATATGTCCGGCTCTCGGGTCGTCTCAAGCCGGTGGACATGGACCCGATCGCAGCGACGGATGCACAAGCTTTTGTCGATGAGCATGCGCCGAAAGTGTTTCGGAAGCGGTGGGAGGAGGAGGGCCAAGTGGACTTCGCCTACTCCGCGGACCAAGTCGGACGCTTCCGCGTCAACGGATTTCACCAGCGGGGCTTGGTCAGCATTGTCTTTCGGCACATCAAGAGCCGCGTTCCCACTCTGGAAGAGCTGAGTCTCCAAGCCGATCCCCTGCTCAAGCTCGCTCAGGCAAAGGATGGGATTCTTCTGGTCTGTGGAGCGACCGGCTCCGGCAAGAGCTCGACGATGGCGGCGCTGCTCAACTGGATCAATGCGCACATGGATCGTCACATCATCACGATTGAGGATCCGATCGAGTATACGTTCCAAGACGACAAGTCGGTCTTTCAACAACGCGAAATCGGTTTAGACGTTCCCGATTTCCAGTTGGCGATCAAGTCGGTGCTCCGTCAGAACCCCGACATTATCCTCATCGGTGAGATGCGCGACCGAGAGACGTTCGAGACCGCGATCAGCGCGGCGGAAACTGGGCATCTGGTGTTCTCGACCATGCACGCAGGCACGACCGCGCAGGCCCTGACCCGTTTGTTTGAGTTTTTCCCCCCGGAGCAGCAATTGCAGGCGCGCCGGCAAATCGCCGGGTCGATCCGCGGGTTCATCTGTCAGAAGCTGATCCCGGCGATCGAGGGTGGGGGACGTTACCCGGTGAATGAGGTCTTGAACGCGGACGCCACGGTCAAGAACCTGATTCTCGAAGGGCAGTTTGAGCGAATCCAAGGTTTGCTCGACAGCGGCAGCGATTCCGGAACCTACGCGTTCAACAAGGACATCCTGCGGCTGGTCAAGGCCGGTAAGATCTCCAAGGCGGACGCGCTGCGTTTCTCGCCGAACCCGCAGCAACTCGACATGAATTTGAAGGGTATCTTCATCAAGGTCTGAGCGGCCCGGTTCCACGTAGAAGCTCCCAGCCCGAGCGGCGGGGGGGCTTTGGGGTTCGGCGCCGGTTGCGCGGGGTTCGTCCCCCGGCGTCCATCCCGCGGCCGCGGGACTCTCCATTCGAGCGCGAGGCCACCGAGCATCGGAATGTATTTTGGACGCTGTGTTTAGAGTTTCAGTTCGGCCGCGTAACCGGTCAGTTCCATGTAGGCCGAGCCGATGTCCCGACCTTGTTCGTCGAGGACTCGACAGGCTCCTTCCCAATAGGCAATGCCCGCGAGTTCGCCTGTGAGTTCCTGGGCATCAAACAGGGGCTCGATCGTGAAGCTGCGCAGTGTGTTGGACTCGGGATCGGTAGTCGTGATTTTCACCCGCGCGGGATAGACGGCACCTGTCGCCGGACTGCGCCAGGTGGAGAGGACCTCCCAGCGGAAGTCACTGCGACGCGGTTTGGACTCCGCTGAGACCCACTGCAGGGTCGAAGCCGGATCCGCCGTGCCATCCCGACGACGCAGCCGGTAGAGCATCAGCTCCCGCGGCTCGTCCCGCAGTTGGACGCTGACCCAGTCCCATCCGACCTGGTCGGAGGAGAGCTGGCTGCTGCTGATCTCGTGATCCATCCATGCCTGTCCGGTCACCTTGACCGGAGCCTTCTCGCCGATCGTGAGGCTCCCTTCGACCTCGAGCCGGGAAAACGTCAGGTAATAACTCGCCGCGGTCGGGTCATCTCCTTTTCGCGAGACACTGTTTTCCCCGAAAATCACCAATGGCTTCCGGGGTGTCAGGCGGAGGGAGAAAAGGATATCCGCGCGAATTCCACCCGACAGTTCCATCTGCTCGGACCCCGGGGAAACAAACCGAAGCGCCCACGGACCGTTGCGCAGGTTCAGGGAGCCTTGCGCAATCACGGAGTCCCATCCGGCGCGATTCAGCCGTTCCTGATGGAAGAAACGTTTTCCGGCTGGATCGACCACGGCCATGTGCGCGAGATGAACTTCAGTTGTTCGATTGGGGGCGGCCTGGCGGAAGAAGGTCGCCTGAAATCCATAACGACGCTGGCCCGCGTCGAAGAGGTGCCCGGTGATGTACCACCATTCGAGTTTGAAGTCGGGGTGCGCGCCGTGATCGCGGGGAAATTCGAAACGAAATCCCGGTTGAGGAACCGAAAACCCATCGGCGGTGGTCGTGACGCCGGCGGCGGCACCGCAGGTTCCGGCAAGGCCAGTCCTGAGAAGCAGCGCGAGCAGCATCCGGGAAAGCATCGTATGGAGCGGTGTGAGGCGATGGACGTTCATTCTTCGCGATCTGCGGGCAGGTCGGCGCCCCAGCGCCCGACCCAGTGGCTGACGCCGGTGCCGGTGATTCCGATGGCGAGGGACAACGCGGCGAGTTGTCCGACCGGAACGACGAAACCAAGGGTCCAGCCGAAGGATTGTTTGTTGATCACGTAGACCAGCAACCATCCGAGCGCGAGGCTGAGGAGCAGGCCGCCGACCAGGGCGCAGAAGGAGACTGCGGCGCCCTCCAAGGCGGTGGCGGCGGCGATTTCGCGGTGCGTCCAACCGAGTGCGCGGAGCGTTGTGAGCTCCTCGCGCCGATCGAGCAGCACGCTGATCAGGGTGAGCGCCAGCCCTCCGACCGCGACCGCCACACCGATCACCTCCAGCGCGTAGGTGATGGCGAAGGTCTGGCGGAAAATCCTCAGGATCTCGGAGCGCAGCGTCGCATTCGCGTAGATGGTCAAACCTGGATACGTTTTCAGGAACTCGGCCCGCAGCGCATCGGGATCGACGCCGGGTTTGAGGAAGAGAGAGACACTGCTGACGGCGTCCGATCGGAACCAGCGGCGCACGTGTGTCAGATCGGCCAGAATGGAGCCCCGATCGTTGCCGTAGTCCGCGAAAATGCCCGCGATCACGACGCGCTGAACCCCGATGGGCGTGGGAACGTTCAGGTGATCGCCGGCGCGCACTCGGAAGCGTTCGCTGAAACTCTCGCTCACGAGCACCTGATCGGGGTTGCGGTTGACGTCGAAGACGGACTCGTCCCGGGGTTCCTGGATCCACGGAGTGCGCAACGTTCGTCGAAGGATTCCCAGGTCAGTTGCGGTCAGCTGGGTCGATCGTCCATCGAACTGAAGGGGATAAACGACATAGAGTGAGGCGACGGCGACGCTTGGATGGCTGACCAGCGCCTCGGCGGCGGCGGGCGAAATGCGATTCTGGGCGGACGCGCTTTGGGCGCCGCCGCTGGCGAGGTAGAGATCCGCCTGCAAAGAACGCTCCACCCAATCGCGTACGGTACGCTCGAAGCTGGCGACGAGGATCGCCATGCCGGCGGTCATCGCGACCGCGCAAAGAAGAGCGGCGACGGCCAGCCGATGGCGCCCCGAAGGTGCCCGCAAATGGCTGAGAGCCAGTCTGACGGTGACGAAGCGGACCCCAAGTCGACGCAGAAGCGAGGCGATCGGACGCAGCCCAAAACCGCAGACCAGTCCGCCGCCAAGGATCCAGGCGAGCGCAGCGCCGTAGCCGGCCCACGGGAACCGGGCTCCGCCGGACACCTGCACGGGAGGAAGTTGTGCGGCGATGACCCCCAGGAGGAGCAGCGTCGCACCCAACCCGAGCGAGGTTTTCCGGGAGATTCCCGACGCGGGGGCGGCGCTGCGTTGAAGGATCTGTGCCGGGGGCGTGCGGGCCGCGGCCCGTGCCGGCGCGGCGCCTGCGACCAGGGCGGCGACCAATCCCAGCACCAGACCGATGACGATCTCGCCAAGACTCAGGCCGACTCCCTGGACCGTGGTTGCGTGATAGAGCGCGTTGACGGTCTGACCGACCGCCTGCACCGAGAGCTGCGCCCCGGCCCAGCCGAGCAGAACGCCGAGGGCGCCACCGATCACGCCGAGCACGGCAGACTCCGCGAGCCACGCGTTGCGGATGGTGCGTTCATTGACTCCGAGCGACCGGAGGATCGCGATCTCCGCCCGGCGCCGGACGACGGCGCCATCGAGTGCCTGAAAAATCAGATACAAACCAACCAGCAGCGCGATCAGCGACAGGATCGTCAGATTGAGACGAAACGCCTGCGTCATCGTTTCCGTGGTTTCGCGACGCGTCTCCGGCGCGACCACATTCCAGCGACGTCCCTCCTGACCCAATTCTGCGAGAATCCGACCGGTTTCCTCCCGCAACCGGGCTGATCCCGCACCCGTTTCCACCCGGATTTCGATCCGGTCGATTGAGCCCTCGCGCCGCGCCAGAACCTGCAGGTCGTGCAGGTCGACAACCATGAGGGTCGGGGGCGCCCTGGGCGCGTCGGTGGCGGTCGGGATTGCACCGGCGACCGGCACGCGGACGACCCGTTCGTCGAGAATCAGGTCCACGTGGTCCGGAAGGACCGGGGCAAACTCCTGGCTGAGCCAGACGCGGGGGCCGCGGTTCAACGCGGACCAGAAGCCGCCATCGGCCGGTTCTTCGCGCGCCCCTTCACCACGGGGTTCGATGGTGGCTCCGAAGTATCCACGATCCTGCGGCCGGGCGAGGTTGGCCAGCGCGAGCAGGTCGACGCCGATGAGTGTGTAGGCGGGACGCCCGAATCGCTCCGCCTCGCCGGCCAGGGCCGGCCGGGAGGCGATGGTCTCGATGACGGGCACCAGATGGACGGGGCGGGACCCCAGGGCCTGGCGGATCTCGCTCAAGGCTTCCATCGGGAGCGGGCCCGCGGGCGCCTGCACGGTCCAGTCACTCTGCCCGGTCAGAGTTTCGGTGAAACGCGAGAACCCGGCGACCGCCGCCTTGTTGGCGAGCCGGATGGATACGAAGACGGCCACCCCCAGGGCGAGGATCAGAATCAGGAGTGCGGTCTGCCGGGGTGCCTGGCGGGCATGGCGGAGCGAGCACCGCGTCAGCAGCAGGGCGACAAGCGCCCGCTCGGTCACGAGCCGTTCGGTGGACAGTCGATCGGCCATCTCAGGTTTCTTTCACGATGCGTCCATCCTGGAGATGGATCCTCCGATGACAGATGGCCGCCGCCTCGTCGCTGTGTGTCACCAGCACGAGAGCGGTGCGAGTTTCGTCGGTGAGCTCGCGCAGCAGCTCGAGGATGTTGGCTCCATTCGCGGAATCGAGGTTTCCGGTCGGTTCGTCGGCGAGAACCAGGTCGGGACGATGGATCAAGGCGCGGGCGATGGCGACGCGTTGCTGCTCGCCGCCGGAAAGTTGGGAAGGCAGCGCTCCGGCGCGGGCGGAGAGCCCGAGCCGTTCCAAGGCCTCGCTGACGCGTACCTGACGCTCCGAAGGGATGACGCCGATCAGTTGGAGTGGGAGTTCGACGTTTTCGGCGGCGGTCAGCGTGGGCAGAAGATGGAAAAACTGGAAAATGGTGCCGAGCCGCCGACGGCGGAGTTCGGCCAACGCATCGCTGGAGAGCGTGTGGACCGCCTCGCCGTGCAGCCGAATCGAGCCCGCGTCGGGTCGATCCACTCCGCCGAGGCAGTTGAGGAGGGTCGATTTCCCGCTTCCGGACGGGCCGGTCAGGGCGAGCCGCTCACCGGCCGCGACCGAGAACGACACCCCATGCAGCACGGTTCGGGCACCGTAGGCCTTGCGAACCTGTTCGACCTCCAAGACGGCGGGGGCGGAACGGGATGGACTTACATGCATGTGGGCTGAAGAGACGAGGAATCACCCAAATGCCAAGGTGACGGACCTCTTTCGTTGGAGTTGACCGGCGACGGCCAAGTCCGTCAGGGCGGTTCCGGGAGAAGGGAACGTTCCCGACTTCGGGTCGCCCGGTACTCCGACTCGGCGGCCACAGCGATGAAGACAAAGAGGACGGCGGCGAGCGCCATTCGAACGGGCCACTGGATTAGGATGAAGGTAGCCGCGGCGAGGGCCAGAACCTGCCCAAGCCGGGCGGCGATCGCGGTCGCCTGCAGGTAGGGCAGGCGACAGGCGAGGGTGGCGCGGAGCAGTCGTCCACCGTCCATGGGGAAAACGGGAATCAGGTTGAAAAGCCCCATTACGAGATTGAAGCGGAGCAGATCCTGGAGGAAGGGAACGACCCCGGCCGGGCCTCCTTCGTCCCATCGCCACCCCGGCCAAGGCACCACACAGAGCAAAATCGAAACCAAGGCAAAATTCACCGCCGGACCGGCGAGGGTGATGAACCACTCCTGGCGCGGTTGACGGGGGATGAAATCGAGTTCCGCCATGCCGCCGATTGGCAGGAGCAGGATCCGGGGCACATGAATACCGTAGATCTTCGCTGCAAATGCATGGCCCAACTCATGCAACGTGATGCAGGCGAAAAGCATGATGAGGTAACCGACGCTCCAAGCCATGCCGCTCCATCCCTCAACCGACCAACCGTCCCAAGCGACGAGCAGGAGCAGGAGTAAAAAAGTCAAATGGACCGCGAGTTGAATCCCGCGAATCCGGAACAAGTTCATTGACCAACCAAGCATGTCCTCTAACGCATGCACGGTGGGCTTGAGAACGCCAGCGCAGCCTCGCGTTTTGGCGGATCAGGCTCTGTAGTGACCTTCCACGCCATGCTTGAAGCTGTTGTTACTGCCAAGACGCCCACGATTCTCGTCATCGATGATGACGCGGAAATCCGTTATTCGCTCACCCGGGTCCTTTCGTCGAGAAAGTGGCAGGTCGTCGAGGCGGCCAGCGGGGAACAGGGCATTGCGGTGGTGAAGAAGTCACCGCCGGATCTCGTCTTTCTCGATATTCGCATGGGCGGGATGAGTGGCTTGGAAGCACTCCAGCACATCCGTGCGGCCAATCCGAAACAGCTGGTGGTGCTGATGACTGCCTTTGGCACGGCCCAGACGGCGATCGAGGCAATGAAGTATGGCGCCTTCGATTACGTCATGAAGCCGTTCGATTCGCAAAAGGTGCTGAGCTTGGCGGACAATGCCTTGCAGGTGCACGCCGACATGCACGCGGCCAGCGACTACAAGCCAATTCTCAACAGCGAGGACTACAAGGAGGGAATCGTTGGATCCTCCCCGGTGATGCAGGATGTATTCAAAATTATCGGGCAAGTCACCGCGAGCGACGTCACCGTGATGATCACCGGTGAAAGCGGCACGGGAAAGGAGTTGGTCGCCCGCTCGATCTGGAAGCACAGCCATCGTGCCACCCGCCCTTTCATCGCGGTCAATTGTGCGGCGATCCCGGATAATCTGATCGAGAGCGAACTCTTTGGTCACGAAAAGGGTTCTTTCACGGGGGCGACCGGACAGCGCTTCGGCAAATTTGAACTGTGTGATGGAGGCACCATTTTCCTTGATGAGATTGGTGACATGGCCCTTGCGACCCAGACCAAGATTTTGCGGGTCCTGCAGCAGGGCGAGATTCAGCGTGTGGGCGGTACGGAGACGATCCGGGTCGATGTCCGGATCCTCGCGGCGACCAACAAGGACCTTGAAGCGATGGTCAAAGCGAAGACCTTCCGCGAAGATCTCTATTATCGCTTGAACGTGGTGCGCATCCGGATGCCTGCCTTGCGGGATCGGCCGATCGACATTCCTCAGATTGTCGATTTCTGCCTGCAGAACCTCGTGAAACAAAAGAAGGCGCGGACCAGCAAGGTGTCGGTCGAGGCGATGGGAATCTTGGTGCGCTTCCAGTGGCCGGGCAACGTCCGAGAGCTGGAGAATGTAATTTACCGCAGCGCAGTGATTGCCCAAGGCGACACGATTTTGCTGAAGGATTTGCCGGCGGAGATTCGCGATGCCGTGGGTGGGTTGCCGCCCACGCCGGCCGCTGTATTGGCTGCGTCGCCGGGACCGGTGAATCCGACAATGGAGGCCTCCCGGATGGCGATGGCGGAAAGCAACGCGTTGGCGACCGCGCGGATCACTGCCGAGAGCATTGCGTCCGGCGAGCCCGCGTTGACGGTTGAGCGGGCCTTGGATTTTCTCCACGTGGAGCTTTCACGCGGCACGCAACCGATCCTTGAACGCCTGGAACGGGAGATGGTCGTGCGGGTGCTCCAGGCCGAGCAGGGTAATCAACTTCGGGCGTCAGAGAAGCTGGGCATCACCCGGGCCACTCTTCGCAAGCGGATCGAAGAGTGGGGGATCAAGCTGTAGCACGATTGGCGCGCGGCTCCGGGGGTTCAGGTGCCGTAGCCCTCGGGCCGGGACGAATGCCACTTCCAGGCCGTCTCGACGATCGCATCGATCTCTGGGAATTTGATCGTCCAGTCCAGCTCGCGTATGGCTTTGCTGGAATCGGCGTACAGCGCTGGCGGGTCGCCTGCGCGCCGCGGAGCCGTCACATAGGGGACCTTGCGGCCGGTGGCCTTTTCGACCGCGTGGATGACCTCGTAAACCGACGTCGGTTTGCCGGTGCCGAGGTTGTAGAAGAGCGCCGTTCCCGGAGTCTCCAAGTGGTTGAAAACCGCAATGTGGGCCCGGGCGAGATCGTCCACGTGGACATAATCGCGCAGACACGTGCCGTCCGGAGTCGGGTAGTCAGTGCCAAAGACCTGCAACGCAGGACGGCGGCCCATCGCAGCGTCGACCGCCAAGGGAATGAGATGAGTCTCCGGGTCGTGCGCCTCACCGATTGAACCGTCCTCAGCCGCGCCGGCGGCGTTGAAATAGCGGAAGGTGGCGAAACTCAGGCCCTTGGCCTGGGCGAGCGACTTGAGGGCGTTCTCAATGTCGAGTTTGGTCTGACCGTAGGGATTGATTGGTGCTTGGGGCATCGACTCCACGATCGGCATCGCGGTGGGAATGCCGTAGGTCGCGCACGTGGACGAGAAGATGAACTTGTTGACCCCGGCCTCGAGCATCGCGCGGAGGAGATGGAGGGTGGCGACGACGTTGTTGAAGTAGTACTTGAGCGGGTCGGTGATGGACTCGCCGACGTAGGCAAAGGCGGCAAAATGCATCACCACGTCGATTTTTTCCTCGCGAAGAATTCGGCCTACAGCGGCCTCATCGCCCAAATTGGCCTCGTAGAAAGCGACTTGGGAGTCGACGGCACCACGATGGCCGAAGACTAAGTTATCCAGTACCACGGGTTTATGTCCCCCAGCGATCAGCTGGCGGACGCAATGACTGCCGATATAACCGGCACCTCCGACGACGAGAACGTTCATAGATTTTTGGAAAAAGACGAGCGAGGCTTGTATTGCGCCGGACGGGTAGTTGGCTAGCCGTTTTACTTTGTCACCATCGATGAGTCTTCCTCGCATCGTCATCACGGGCATTGGCCTGACCGCGCCGAACGGCAATAGCCTTGCGGAATTCCGCGGCAACCTGCTTGCCGGGGTGGCTCGCATCAGCCGGACGGAGATTCGGTACATGGGCCAGCACCTGGCTGGGGTGTGCACCTTTGACCCCCTGCGCTACCAGAAGAAGAAAGAGCTGCGGGTGGGTACCCGCGCGGGGTCGATTGGGATCTATTGCGCGCGGGAGGCGCTGGCCGACGCTGGATTGAATCCCGACCTGGTGGTGAAGGACCGCACCGGGATCTTCGTCGGCATCACCGAGCATGGCAACGTCGAGACCGAGAACGAAATCTACGCGATCTCGAAGTTTGGCTACGATACGAAGTTCTGGTCTCACTACCACAATCCCCGCACCGTCGCGAACAACCCCGCGGGCGAGATTTCGCTGAGCCTGGGCACGACCGGGCCGGCTTACACCATCGGCGCAGCGTGCGCGGCCGGCAATCTGGGGTTGATCCATGCGACGCAATTGCTGCGCCTCGGTGAGGTGGACTTGGCCCTTTGCGGGGGCGTGAGCGAGAGCATCCACACCTTCGGGATCTACGCGGGCTTCAAGTCGCAGAATGCGCTGGCGCATCATGAGGACCCGAACCGGGCCTCCCGGCCCTTCGACAAGGCGCGCAACGGAATCGTCATCTCCGAAGGCGGGGCACTTTACACCTTGGAACGTCTCGACAGCGCGCTCAAGCGCGGCGCGAAGATCTACGGGGAGATCGCCGGTTACTGCGTGAACAGTGACGCCAGCGATTACGTGCTGCCGAACCCCGGCCGCCAGGCCGAGTGCGTGCGTGCGGCCGTCGCCCGGGCCGGGATGCAGCCACGGGATATCCACATTATCAACACGCATGCCACCGCCACCCCGATGGGTGACATCCAGGAGTGCGAGGCGATCCGGTCGGTCTTCGGCGAGGGATGCCCGGACACCCACATCAACAATACCAAGAGTTTCATCGGCCATGCGATGGGGGCGGCCGGAGCGCTGGAACTTGCGGGCAATCTCCCCTCCTTCGAGGATCACATCGTGCATCCGACGATCAACGTCGAGAATCTGGACCCCCTTTGCGCCCTTCCCGGACTCGTGCTCAACCGACCCCGGACGGTCGGTGCCGTCGACACGATTCTCAACAACTCGTTCGGGATGCTGGGAATCAATTCCACGTTGATTGTGAAGCGTTTTGCGAGTTAAGTGACCTTTCCCTCACGCTTATGACCAAAGACGAAGTAAAACAGGTGGTACTCGACATCATTGCGGACATCGCACCTGACGAGGACTTGTCCAATGTGAAGCCCGACGTGCGTCTGCGTGATCAGATGCAGCTCGATTCAATGGATTTTCTCGATATCGTGATGGAGTTGCGCAAGCGCCACGGCATTGAGGTGCCCGAGGCGGATTACCTGCAACTCGCCACCCTCGACAGTTGCGGCGAGTACCTCACGCCAAAATTCAACGCCCTCGCCTCCAAAGGTTGATCGGGAGCGCCCGCGGAATCGCGCAGGCCGGGATCTCGCCCGGCCTTTTTGCTGTCTGCGGACGTTCAACCGGTCGGCGGCCTGGAGCAGACCACCCTTGGCCTCGCCCACCTGTTTGCCCCGCTGCGATCGATCGAATTCATGAACACGTCCTCCCACTATGACGTCGTGATCATTGGCGCGGGCATGTCCGGGCTCGCGGCCGGAATCCGGCTGGCCCACTTCGGGAAGCGGGTCTGCATCTTCGAGCGGCACAACGCCCATGGGGGCCTCAATGGGTTCTACAGCCTCGGCGGACGAAAGTACGATGTCGGTTTGCATGCCTTGACCAACTACGTGCGGCCCGGGGTCAAGGGCACGCCGCTCGGCAAACTGCTTCGCCAACTCCGGATCGAACGGGAGGAGTTCGCCCTCTGCGAACAAAAGCAGTCGCGCGTCGTCTTCGGACCCGCCGGTGAACTTTCCTTGCGCTTCACCAACGACCTGGCCGTGCTCGAAACCGAGGTGGCGGTCCGTTTTCCGAATGAGATCGACGGGTTTCGCCGTCTGATCGCGCTCGTTCGCACGTATGACGACGTCTCCTTGGACGCGGCCCCGGTGCCGGCACGGACCGTGGTGCGCCAGCATGTGCACGACCCCTTGCTCGAGGACATGATCTTTTGTCCGTTGATGTACTACGGAAGCGCGCGTTCGGGCGACATGGAGTTCGGGCAGTTTGTCATCATGTTCAAGGCGCTTTTTCTCGAAGGCTTTGCGCGTCCCCTGGAGGGTGTGCGGGTGATTCTGCGGGTGCTCCTGGAAAAATACCGTGCGGCGGGTGGTGAACGGCGGATGAAGTGCGGGGTGCGCCGGATCCTCGCGCGCGAGGGTCGTGCCGTGGGGGTTGTCCTGGATACAGGAGAGGAGATCACGGCCGATCACGTGCTCAGTTCCGCAGGTTCGACGGAGACCGAGCGCCTCGTGTCGTTCGCGGACACCGCGCTGCCGACGACGGTGGAGCGGCCGGACCGGGGCGCACACGGGGAACGGCTGTCGTTTGCCGAGACCATCACCATCCTTGACCGTGAGCCGGCCGCGCTCGGCTGGGGCGAGGATACGATCGTATTCTTCAATGAAAGCCGCCACTTCGACTATGTTCGGCCCGATGAGGCCGTGGATCTTCGGAGTGGCGTGATCTGTTTCCCGAATAATTTCGTTTATGGTCCCGGTCAGACGCTCCCGGAAGGCATTCTGCGGGTGACCTGCCTCGCCAACTACGATGTCTGGGCCGGCAGATCCGAGCAAGCCTACGCCGCGGCCAAGACGGAGTGGTATGAACGGATCCAGCGCAGCGCGCAGCGGTTTCTGCCGCCCTGTCCCCGGCCGCTGGGTGAGGTCACCCGGGCGACGGATATGTTCACGCCGCGCACCGTCGAGAAGTTCACCGGTCACGTCGAAGGTGCGATTTATGGAGCGCCGGAGAAAGTGCGGAATGGGAAGACGGCCCTGGAGAACCTTTATCTCTGTGGAACTGACCAGGGATTCCTCGGCATCGTCGGGGCGATGCTCAGTGGAATTTCCATGGCCAATTTTCACATTCTGACGAAATCGTCCTGAGGGCAGACGAATCCCGATTCCCAGCAGGATTCGGGTTAGACCCCATATTTCCCAATCGGTTTGGTTGATAAGATGAACCATGAGAAATCGAAGCCATTTTTGCGAGTATCGCCCAATTGTTAATCGGGTTTTTGCGACGTTGTTCGCGTTTGCCGTGGGTTTCGCCGTAACCCAACCAGCCGCGGCCGTCCCAATTGACTTGGGAACCGCGGGAGGGTTCGCGGTCCTTGCGGGAACCACCGTTACAAACACCGGACCGACGGTGATCAACGGAGGGAATGTAGGGGTGAGTCCAGGGACCGCCTTAACGGGATTCGCTTCCGTGAGCGGCACTTTCACCACCCACTCTGCGAATGGGGTTGCCCTGCAGGCGCAGAAAGACCTCACGACCGCCTACAATACGGCAGCGGGTTTGACCCACACCCAGGATTTGACGGGCTTCGATCTCGGCGGAAGGGTACTCGTCCCTGGCACGTATTTCTTTTCCTCGTCGGCTCAATTAACGGGTAAGTTGACGCTCGACACGCTGGGGAACCCAGACGCGCAATTCGTCTTCCAGATCGGTAGCACCCTCACCACCGCAAGCGATGCATCGGTTGTGTCTCTGAGCGGTCTTGATCCACTTTGCGCCGTATTCTGGCAAGTGGGAAGCTCCGCCACGCTTGGAACGAACACCAAATTCCAGGGGCACATCATGGCCTTGACGAGCATTACCCTCAACACGGGTGCAACCATTGTCGCTGGAAGTGCCTTGGCGCGAAACGGTGCGGTGACCCTGGATCGCAATACGATCAACAATTCGATGTGTGACGTGACCAACGTTCCGGATGCCGGCGCGTCAACTCTTGTTTTGGCACTCGGAGCACTGTTTCTGCTCGGAGCTGCCAAGAGGGCACCGGTAACCAAACCAGCGCTCGACTCCTGACCAGCTGGCACCATCCGTCGCGGCGCTCCGCGACGTCGCTGTCGGCGAGGGCCTCGGCGAGGTTGAGGGTGGCCCGATTGTCTTCGAGTTCGAGGCCGCGACCGAACGAAGGACCGGCGGCGTTCTCGTTGAGCCAAAGTCACGTCACGACGTTCGCAGCTTCGTCCTTGGGTGAGAATGCTGTCTCCGGCGCGGGAGCGATCACGTTGTAATGCTGCAACGCGAGCTGCCACCATCGGGCAAGTTTGGCCGCCGGAGAGGACCACAGTTCGTGATGCAGCAGGGCCATCGAATCTGCATCCTTGAGCAGAGCGAGCCGATCCTGCGCAGACAGCGCTTCCGGGCCTTTTCGGAGCAAGGTCTCTCGCAGACCCATGAATCGCTCCTCACAGGCGACGGGCAACTCGTCTTTCGCATGCAGGAGCGAGACATGCGCGGCGTTGACAAAGGGGTCGAGCACGGCCTGCAGCAGACCGTAGTTTGCCTCCAGTTCAGGCAGGCGCGGCACGCTCTGCCGATCCGCCAATGCCGCACCGAGTTCGATCAGTTCCGGCGATGGCTGGCTTTCCTCCGGGGTCTTGAAAATGCCTTCCCTTCGCAAGGCCCCTCCGAGGGACAACGAGCCGGTCAGAAACGAGAGTGGAATCGAGAAAACGAGGCCGGCAAGAATGGGCGACATCCAAAGCGCCAATGTCGGGTCGATGCGGGTGACGATCACCGCGCCAAGAGTGCCGATGATCGTATGTCCCCAGTGGGCCGCGACCGTTTCCGCCAGGACGGATTCTCCGGCCCGGCCGCGCCGCTGTAATCCCCAGGAGATTTTTCTCCGGCAGATCGTGAGGACGATGAACGTGGTGTGAAAGAGCATCAGCACAGGTGCCAGGAGCGTAAAAACAAGAGTCTCGAGGAAAACCCCTCCGCAGACATCGCCCCAGCCGCCAAACGCTGCCACCTCTTCGCGGCGCCTTCGAAGATCCAGCAATGCGATTGCTTTGGGGAGAAACAACATCCCGAGCGTGAACAGAAAGAGACACACCGCCTGAGTTTGGTAGCTCCATCGGACATAATCCGCAAAGCTCGGCAAAGGTTCCACCGTGACATCCGTGGAACCGAAACGATAGGAGATCACCGCCGAGACGACGAGAAATGCCAACCAGAGCGGCGAGGATGCATATGCCAGAATCCCGAGCACGAAATGCATGCGGTTCGTCGCGTGAAAACCCTTCGCCGCGATCAGCCGGGCATGCTGAAGATTGCCCTGCAACCAACGGCGGTCGCGCTGGGCAAACTCAATCAGGTTGCCCGGACACTCTTCATAGTTGCCGTCCATCTCCGTCGCGAGCCAGACGTCCCAACCCGCCCGGCGCATCAGCGCGGCCTCCACGTAGTCATGGCTCATGATGCGTCCTCCGAACGGACCATCACCCGGTAATTCAGGCAGCGAACAATGCCGAATGAACGGGGCCAGCCGAATGATGGCGTTGTGTCCCCAGTAGTTGGCTCCGTTCAGTTGCCAGTAGTTCAATCCGGCTGCGGAAACGGGCCCGTAAAGCCGGGACGCGAATTGTTGCAGTCGCGCAAGGATGGTCTCGCCATTCACGAGCACCGGCACGCCTTGGATGATGCCGACCTGGGGGTTGCGGTCCATCAATTGGGCGAGCCGGCCGATCGCATCGCCCGTCATGATGCTGTCGGCATCGAGCACCACCATATACACGTAGTGTTTACCCCACCTCCGGCAAAAATCCGCGAGATTTCCGGACTTCTTGTTGATGCCCCCGCTTCGCTTCCGGTAAAAAATCCGTCCTTGCGCGCCGAGTCGCTGTGTCAGCGCGAGCCAGGCCGTCTCCTCCTCGATCCAGCGATTGGGGTCGTTCGAGTCGCTGAGCAGAAAAAAATCGAAATTGGCCAGTTTTCCCGAGCGCAGCAACGACTCATACATCACGCGCACACCCTCGATCACCCGCCCCACCTCTTCGTTGCAGATCGGCATCACCACCGCCGTTCGTGCCGAGACGGCTTCCCCCGCTTCACCGGGATTGACGCTGGCGGTGATGCGACAGGGATCGCCGGCTCGAAGGCGCAGAAAAAAACCGACCACTGTCTGTCCTGCACCCAAAGCCACCAATCCGAACAGGACAATGAACAGCAGAAGATGCGCCACCTTCCATCCATCGTAACCGGTCCGCCAGTGCAAGTCGGCCATGGTTAGAATCGCCGGGCCGGCGATCAGCAGCACGAACGCGACGAGACGATGGCGACGGCGCGCGATCTCCTCGTGATTCAGAGTGGCCGGGTCGAAACGAACGAACGACATGGTGCGATCAACGAGTCTGAACCCATACCAGGCCGAAAACTCCGACGAGTCCGATTGACCATCCCGCCGTGCGAACGAGCAACCAGACGCCTTTGCGCGAACTGATCATGGCCCCGTCCTCGAATCCAAATTCAAGCGGCGCGGTCGGCATGTTGCTCAGCATCAACGATGGCCCCGGCTGCAGGGTCGCCGACGCGAGCAATGCCGCGAGTTCCGGCAGGACAGGGTTGGCGGAAAACACCTGGTCGGCCCATTTCCCAGACAGACCGGTGAGGGCCAGGGCGAATCGCGCGCGGATGCGCACGTGCACATCCGACCAGTCGCCTCCATTTCCCGCCCGCGCGAACCAAGCTCCTATCCGTTCGTGAGTGATGTGCATGGCGAGGGAAACGGGGTCAGCCGCGGGCAACTCCTTCCCTTGGCGTTTGGCCTCAAGGATGATTTCTGCCGTTAGTTGATTGAGCAGTTCGCGGCTTTCAAGGTGGTAGGCCCGCAAGTAACTCTCCGTGCGCAGGAACGCCTCATCCCATTTTCGTCCGTCGTTGACGGGTGGGCTGGTTGGCGATGAAAGGTTCATGGTGGAGATCAATCGATGACGAGAGAGTGCGGCGCTTTGTTTGTACCAGAGACGAGCAGAGTATGTTTCCTGCAGTGAGCTGAGGTTCCTCGGAAATCTCCGGGCGCACGGTGATTTGTCGATTCTACATCCACAAACTCCTCCCGCCTATGGGGCATTCTCCCACCGGTCCGGTAAGGCAAAAGGATCGCGGGTTTGGGTCTTTCCAGCTAAACTCCCATCATCGGCGAGAATCCGATTGCCAATTTTGGCACGTGGGCAGCCGGGCGCGCTCAAGGATGGACGTGAATGTCCAACCTGAATCCAAGTCTCGAGTATCGTGAACCGGTTGAAACCTGTCGTAAGCCTTGGGCGCATTCCCTGGAAGCTCAACTCCCGAAGCGACCACCCCGAGGCCGACGTAGCGCCGACTCTCGTCACCCTGATGTACGCACAAGACAGTTACGTTCGGTCTTCGCAGGCCGGCATCTGTAGAACGCCGACTAAACGTCGAGGCAATGCGGACAGGCCTCCTCTCACGGACGTTCTGATGCAGGAATTTTCATTGGCCAGCGACCCTGGCATGAACTGTTAGGCAGATACCGCCAATGGACGAAGTCGGGCAGGGTTACGCCCCATTTTATTTTCGATGGACTTCGGTTATGGTGATCGTTCCGGCATAATCCCGCAGGAAACCGATTCAGAAAACCCGATTCGTATACGATGAAAACTCTCAAAGACTTATTTTTGGATGAAGTGCAGGACATGTATGATGCCGAACAGCGCATCGTGCGCGCGCTGCCCAAACTGGCCAAGGCAGCAACTTCAACTGGCTTGAAGAAGGCGATTCTCGCCCATTCCAGGGAAACCGAAGGCCATGTCGCCAAGCTCGAAAAGGTCTTCAAGTCTTGCGGCGAAAAACCCAAGGGAAAGAAATGCGAAGCCACCGTGGGGCTCCTGAAGGAAGGCGATGAAATCGCGGCCGACTTCAAGGGTTCTCCGGCGATCAACGCCGCGCTCATCTCCGCCGCCCAGAAGGTCGAACATTACGAAATCGCCTCCTATGGCTGTCTGCACGAGTGGGCGGAACTCCTGGGAAACAAAGTCGCCGTGGGGCTCTTGCAGGAAATTCTCGACGAAGAGAAAGCGGCCAACGAAACGCTCAACGAGTTGGCCCACGCGAGTAACAACCAAGAGGCACTCGGCGGTTCCGCGGATGCTGAATCTGAATCCAGATCGGCGGCCAAACGACCGGCGGTTAGGCGTTCGGCCGCTGGCGGCGGTCGCTCGGCCAGACCGCCGCGCTGAGAAGAAACCTTTCGCCCCGCACTACGATGCGTAGTGCGGGCACGTACCGTCCCATCGGCGATCGCAAGTTTTTGTCTCGCCCAGGCCGCAGCCAAATCGGCCAAACTCCAGATCTACCGTCAAAACCAGTAAGTCACCCCGTGCCACGCGTTCCCTCCTCCTGATGGCTGCAATTTTGACCGGCCAATGCTCCACCGTTTGCGCCCAATCCACTTCCCATTCTTCCATGACCACTTCCTCAACCCAAAAACCCGATGCCGACATGCAGGCCGTGCTCGATCAGCTCGCGAAGCTCGGCGGTAAACCGATTCCGACCTTGACGCCCGTCGAGGCTCGCAAACAGCCCAGTCCGGCCGACGCCGTGAAAGCGCTGCTCAAAGCGCGCGGTCAAAGCGCCGCTCCGGAAAAAGTTGGCGACGTGGACAACCGTTCCATCGATGGACCGGCAGGGAAGATTAAAGTCCGCGTCTATACGCCAAAAGGTGACGGCCCGTTTCCTGTGATACTCTATTTTCATGGAGGGGGATTCGTCATCGCCGACCTTGACACCTACGACTCGTCGCCGCGTGTGCTCGCCAACGCTGCGCAGGCGGTCGTGGTGTCGATCCACTATCGTCAGGGGCCGGAGCACAAGTTTCCCGCGGCTGATGAGGACGCGTTCGCCGCTTATCAGTGGACCCTGGCTCATGCCGCTGAAATTGGGGGCGATCCGCACCGCATCGCGGTCGCGGGTGAAAGTGCAGGCGGAAATCTCGCGGCGGGCGTCTGCATCATGGCACGTGAGCAAGGCGTGCAATTGCCGGTGCACCAACTCTTGGTTTATCCCGTGACTGATTCGCGGACTGACACCGCGTCCTACATCGAGAATACCAACGCGAAGCCATTGAGCAAGCCGCTCATGGAATGGTTTTTCAAACATGCCGCCGAACCAGCCGATGCTACGAATCCCCGACTCGCGGTGTTGCGCACGCCGAATTTTGCAGGGTTGCCGCCCGCCACGATCATCACGGCGCAGATCGATCCGCTACGCTCCGAAGGTGAGGCCTTGGGGAAAGAACTAACGGCCGCGGGTGTGCCGGTGGAGTATCGCAACTACGACGGCGTCACACACGAGTTCTTCGGCATGGGTGCCGTGCTGCCGAAAGCCAGGGCAGCGGTGGAGTTTGCTGCTGAACAATTACGTCAGGCCTTTTTGGCGCCGGAGACCGCGCAGGCGAGGCATTGATACCGTGGCTCTGGAGTTGGCTGCTACCGGGCCCAGACCGTGCGAAAAAACGATGTCTGGAGTGGGTCGTCACATTCGCGAAGACGCATCACGGGCTGCCCTTCATCGGCGCGCATCCCGCGAGGCCGCATCCGTTTTTCGCGCTGGGCTACGGCGGCAACGTCATCACCTGCAGTCTCACGACGGCGCGCGTCCTGGGGGGTCGCCCTCCTAAATTGACCACCGTGACCGCTCCACGAACCCCGGGGGTTGCGGCTTCGAGTTGGCAATTCTCAGCAAAGACGAAAACCAGCCAACAAGGCGCCTCCACCCCCGGGGTTCGTTCCGCTGCATGGCCGGTGCGCAACGACCCATGGACGACGAGGGTCGTTACCTCGGTTGAGAATTGCCAACTCGAAGCCGCAGCCCTGAGACCTCGCATCGCGGTTTTCGCGTTCTGGCGTCAACCACTGTCCGGGCCCCCCTCCAAAGGAAACGCCGCGAGTTGCCACGCGCGTTGTTTAGGTTGACGCGGATGCGCGCAGGCGGGACATGCGGTCCCGTCGCGGCCTCGGCGAGGCCACCTACAGCGGACGTGTTCGAGCTGCAAGATTCGTGGAAGGGCAGGCGCTGTCCGCGCCGGTTGCGCGTCGCGGGCACCGCAACCCCCCTTGCGCGATCGTTCACAGGTCGTCCCCCGGCTCCGACGGCGCGTCGCCCTCCAGATTTGCGGGTTAAGTGATTTGAGCGCAGGGTCAGACATCCGACGAAAACGATTGGGGCGCTGATCGGTGAGGATGCGTTCGCAGCGTTGGAAGGCGGCGAAGCGCCGAGTGCCGTCAGCTCGGCCGGACCGCCTTGGCGACCGCCGCGATGAAAGCGGGGCTGGTGCCGCAGCATCCGCCGATGAACGTGGCGCCAGCGGCGGCGACCGCCTGTTCCGGCGTCGCCCCCATCGTCGTGCGATCGAGGTGTGGCCCCGAATCAAAAACGAAACTCGCGACGACCGGCAGCCCTGTCTTCTTGGCCGCGATGATGGCGATCCGCGCCTCATCGAGATCGGCGAAGGTTTCCAGCAGCAGCGCATCGGCACCCGCTTCGGCCAGGGCCGCGGTTTGCTCCTCAAACACCGCGCGGAGCTCGTCCTCGGTGGTTTCCTCGGTGACCAGCATTTTGCCCGTCGGACCGATCGACGCAAAGACGAGCGCCCGGCCGGCGGCGGCCCGACGTGAGATCTCGACGCCGGCCCGGTTGATGGCCGTGACCCGCTCGGCGAGACCGTGGTTGGCCAGCTGCAACTGCAATGCATCAGAGGTATTGGTCAGGATGATCTGACTTCCGGCCGCGACGTAGGCCCGCGCCACGGATTCCACCCGGTCCGGGTGACTGAGGTTCCACGCGTCCGGGCACTCCCCCGGGCGAAGGCCCTGCGCCTGCAACTGGGTGCCCCAAGCTCCATCGGTGACGACGGGACCCGGTAGAAGTTTGGAAATGAGCGAGTGCATGGCTTCCGTAGAAATAGGCCGGAGCAGGGAGCTGATCAATTCAGTCCGACCGACGGTGGTGGCAACCCCGAGTTTTCGAATCACTCCGTTCGTTCAAAAGGAGGGAAGCAGTCCCACGACGTCGAGATCGTAGTCCGTATAGCGGCGGTACGTCCCGCGGAGCCAGAGGAGGATCGTGCGGTCGCCGGCGTTGTTCCAGATCGGGACGATGGGGCGGAGGTTGTCGGCGGTGGAGTCTTGGGTGATCGCGGTCCAAGTCCACGTGGCGCCGTCATCGGTGGAGTCGCCACTGTAGATCTCCCAGTGGCGGAGTCCGTCGGTCTGGCTGACGAGGGGTTTGCCGGTGACGGGGTGGGCGTTGGTGGAGAGGTAGACCCGGGTCGGCCGCTGGGGGTCCATGATGGCATGACCCGTGTAGTCGTCCTCCCCGGCATACAGACGGCTCCCGGCATGGGCGATTTCGTGCACGTGCCAGGCACGGCCGTCCCAGCGGGCGTAGTGGTATCGCAGATCCTGACCATCGACGATGCCCCGTTTCCCGCGGCCGATCGAACTGTTGCGCTGCACGGAAAACGTGATGCGGGGATGCCCCTTTCTATCCAGGTGCAGGTCGCACATCCACGGGACGTGGTCGGCGTCGCCGGCAAAAACTGCGGTGAGGCTTTGCGGTGAGACCGTGGAGTCGCGGGTGGTGCTGAGCGGAGCGATCACGCGGCCGTCGCTGTGGTGCAGATTTCCGTTGCGCAAGTAGGCGTGATAAAGCCCGTTGTCATAAGAGGAGGGATGGTCTTCCGTGGCGATCAGGTGGATCGTATCGTCCCCGGCCTGGGCGTACTTGAGGTAGGGCCGGCCCCCGCCCAGTCCCGTGTAGCGCGGATCGCCGGTGGGAACGGGCCATTGCAGGAGCCGTCCGCCGTAAGTGAACGTGACACCGTCGTCGGTGGAAACGAGGTAGTTTGGATTGTAGCCGTACCCGCGGTGGAAATTGTAGATCCTGCCTCCTTCGGCGCCGAGGCGAAAGAGGTTGCTGTAACTCACGTTGGCACCGACCGGCAGGGTTTGCTCCGGCGACCACTCGCTGTAGTCGTGCGGGCGCACGGTGCGCCGCCAGCGCATCAGGTCCAATCCGGGCATGCCCTTGGGGCCGCCGTGCGTCTGGTAGGTGGCGAGCATTCGACCATCTGGCAGGGGGAGAAACGCAGGGTTGTTGTGGTCATCGCTCTGCAGCCTGGGATGAAGCGTGGTCGAATGGATACGACCCGAGCGCAGCTCGACGGACGTGACGTCGACGTCCCCTGCCTGGCTGTCACCCCGCGTGGAGCCGGCGACGGAGCCGAAGATCAGCGTGTCATCCACCACCACGGCGCGTTCGTCCTGAAACCAGCACCAGCCGCCATTGGATTTGAGCAGCGTCGGGCCGGGGGCGCCGATTGACAGGCCGACGACGCTGATGGCAAGGAACGGAAGCAGGGCGCGAATGTGACCGGTGCAGCGGGAAAACCAGGAACGAATCATCATGTCCCACGGTGGGCGGCCGTGGGGCGTTCGGCGAGACTTCAATCCCGATCGTCCGTCCGGGCGAAGGACGCCCGGACGGACCGGTCAGTGGGACTCGGCGGCGCGGGGCGCCGGGGCGCTCCCCTGAGTGCCGAGCCTCGTGACGTAGGCGACGAGATCGCGGAGTTCGGAACGGGAGAGGATCAGGCCGTAGATTTCGGGCATGCTGGACGGAGCTGACTCGCGTTTGACGACGGACGCCTTCGCCAGCTGGACCGGACTTTCGCCGGACGCAGGACGCAAGGTGATCGTGCTGTCCGTTTCACTGGCGATGCTGCCAACGTGGGACGAGCCATCCTTCAGGATCAGGAAAACCGCGTCGACTTCGGCGCCGTCCATGCCCGCAAGATTGGCGAGGGCATTTTGACGTTCGACCGTCTTTCCGTTTTCAAACGCGTGGATCAGCAGCGGCACGGCTTCCTTCGGCTCCAGGTGCGAGAAATAGTTCTGCGCGGCCGCCCGGACTTCGACGTCATTGGAGAGTCCAGCCAGGCGGATAAGTTCGGCCAGACGCGGGTGTTTCCACGCCGCCAGGGGTTTGAGGGCGGCGATCCGGATGGCCGACGTCGTGGTGTCCCGGCTGGCAAGGGCGAAGAGCGCGTCGCCGGCGGACGTCAGGCCTAGTTTGTCAACGGCGCGGAGGGTGGAGAGAACCACCTCTTCGGACGGATCGGACAGCAGGGCCTCGACGGATCCGGCCAGGGCCCCGCTGGCGGCGGCGGTATCGCGACCCGTGAGCGGGCGGTAAACCCCCACGATTCGATCACGGGCCGCGGGCTGGGACCAGCCGCTGAGCTGGATCAGGGCTTCCACGCGCAGCGAATCGGCGACGCTGCGTTGCGAGGCGAACGAGACCAAAACGCGAGCGTTGGCGGTACCGCCGAGGCGGAAGTGCGCATTGATGGAGCGCAGCACCAGCATGTCCGGGGACGAGGCTGTGATGGTTTCGAGCAGGGCGGCAAGCGCCGGCTGCGCGGCGACGATCGGGCCGCCTCAAGCACGAGGAAGGGGTCGGCGTCACGGAGGAATCGCGTGATATCCGAGGGTCAGATACGCCGGTAGGCCAGAAGGATGCCCAGGCGGACGGAGCGCGACGCGTCGCTGGCGGCCGCGCTCAGGGCGTCGTTCGCTCCGCTCCCGAGCAGGCCCATGACGAGTGCGTGGCGCAGGTAGAGGTCGCGGTCGGCGTTGGCGTGAAGAGCTTCGACAAGGGCGGCGGTGGCCGCGGAGCGACCCAGTTTGCCGAGTCCCTGGGCTGCGAAGAATGCAACCCGGGCCGAGGGATCAAGCAGGGCGGCGGTGTCGGCCTCGCTGCGCTTGGACATGCCTTCCGCCAGCAGACGTTGAGTCTCCTTGACGAGGGCGTTGCCCACCATGTCGCGGTGGGTGAGCGCGTAGAGCCGGCCGCGCTTGCTCTTGGCCCAACCTGTGCCCCAGTCAGAGAAGTAGAGGCGTCCATTCGGACCGAAATCGACGTCAGTGGGGAGGGTCCCTGAGACAAACGATTCCTGGCGGACCATCTTGAAAAACGCTCCGTATGGCTGGAGCTGGTAGAGGAAGATGCCGCTGTTCGTGAACATCTGGCCCAGACCCTTGGGTGCCGGGAGCGCACCCTCTTGTGCGATACGGAGTCCCGCTTCCTGCGTTACAGCTGGGTCACCCCTGACTACATCCTCGGCGGCCAGATGGATCATCCTGCCGCCGTCCAAAGCCATTTGAGCAACGCGGCGCGCTGGCAGGGCATCACTTTCAAGGGAAAGGACGGTCCGCGGGTGTTTCCGACCGCCGTTGTGAAGGGCGAAAACGGGAGCTATGAAGTCAGCTCGAGTGGGTACTGCCGGATCGTGCAGGAGGGATCAGTCAGGTTGGTGCAGCAGAGTCGCCGCTGGACACAGATGAATCCGGATTGGTTTCCAGCGACTGACACGGGAAGTCTGGAATACGGCGTTTACTTCGGGGATTCGCTTGATCGCATCGTCGAGCGCAGCGGGTGGATCTTTGTCGAGCATGGGGACGCCTACTTGGCGGCCAGGGTCGTTATGGGCGAATACGCGAAAGGTTGGACCATTCTGGTCGACAATGCCACTCCGGGGCGGTCCAGCGGCCTGGTGGACGAGAGCTACGCGTGGACCCCGGACAGGAAGATGATCCATTTGAAGGATAAGTTTGCCGGAATGATCTTCGAAGCCTCACGCCGGATCCACCACGCGACCCTTGAGGCCTTCATCGTGGACGTTTTGGACAATCCGCTGGTTCTCGAGAAGACCGTGGTCCCGGGATTCCATGTTTTGCACCACCGTGGATGCGGCGGGAAAACGCAGGAAGTCACTTTCAACCTGGCAAACAGTGAAATCCCCATGGTCGGCGGCAAGAGGGTCGAGTACGCCCCGGAAATGCTGTTCGATAGTCCGTACCTGAACTCCATCTACAAAAGCGGCATCATCGAAATCAGGAAAGGTGGCATGGTACTGCGGTTGGACCTGAATTAGCGTTTTAAAATCCTTCAGACGGGTGAGCGAGAGCTTGGCAATCAGCCAAAATATCAAAAAGTTCGGTTTGACCCGAACCTGCAGGGCGACGGAGAAGTCGTCGATCAGGCTTTGCGCGTACTCGGTCTTAAACGTGATCACCCGGGCAAACTTCCCGGCAAGGTGGGGATGGTTCTTGTCGAAACGTTCCTGGATGAAGTCCGCGTGCGCTTGGTTCTTGGCGAAAAGGATCGTTTTCCCGAGCCGATCCCCGCCCGCGACTTTGAGTCCGTGCGTCATCAGGTGGGCCAGCACTTTGTCCACGGTGTCGATGTTGAAGAGCCATTTGTTGACCGCCTCCGCCTCGACAAAACTCGGCGTGCTACCGTCGTCGCTCCACTCCGTTGCATCCCACTGCTCTTTGTCCTCGTCGGGAAGGTCGTCGTAGCGGATGCCCTGCCGCTGGGACTTGAGTGGCACGCGTGCCTTGGTGAAAACGGCGTCCCCGGCGACCGCCTTGAAACTGGGCTCATGGATCAGCGCGCTCAGGTTATCCTGATACGGCAACTTCAGTTTCGCGTCATAGGTGTAGAGCCAGGCCATTGCCGCTTCGAGGGCGCGCCGGGCGTAAAAACACGCGGTGCGCGCATCGCCGTAAATACTCGCCTCCGCTCGCGCGGCGGCGTCATGGACCTCGGGCCATTCGGCGCGGAGAAAATCGAAGTTGGAGGGATCGTTGCGCACGTGCTGGTATGCTCAGGCCGGAGGGCTCGAAACGGTTCTGACCACCGCCCGGTAGGACTGATCCGAATGGCTTATCAGGTTACCAGACAGGCCTGCAGGGTTACCAGATAAGGTCGATTTGACCGTAGTTTTGGCCCGCAGGTTGCCAGGCAAGGAGATCGACACGGGGCCGGCACTCTCTTCCGTAGAGCCGGGGGTGCAACCGGAAGTGAAGTCAGTCAGGAGCGTGGCTTGAGCGTCTCGCCCAAGGTTTGGAGAGCCACGGGCAAGATGCGCGTGCCACGCCCTGACTTCACTTCCGGTTGCACCCCTTCCGTGCAGGCATGGCGAAACGTGGCGTCGGGTCGCAGAACGGCGACTCGCGTCGCCCGCCTGACTGAGTGGCGCTGAACTCCCGTCAGCTGTGGCTGGCTTTGCAGACGCATGTTCGCGAGCGCAGGATTGGGGGCGTTTGGCTGCGGTATGGGGAAACGAGTGGGATCATGGTGCTGCCACTCGACCGGTGACGCGATCGAGGCGGGCCACGAGGTCGGCGTCGTCGCGAGCGTCGACACCCAGTCCCGGGAAATGTCGGTGCAGCCACTCCACGGTGATGCGTTCGATGAGGATGAGCGGTCGTTCGGCGTCGTCCGGAGCCAACCTTTCGGTGAGCAGGTACCCGGTGAAGCGGCGCACTACGCGAAGAGAGTAGACCTTGTCCTGCACACCTGCGGGATAGTTGGCGTGAAAGAAGACAAGATCGATCCGTCCGTCACCGCCGCCCTGCGGCTGCAGGTCCTTCAACCAGATGGGCGAAACGTGCCGATGCGCGTCGGGAAAGATACACTCCATCGCGTACCACTGTCGGGGCTGGAGGGTGAAGCGCGGCATGGCGGGCGGTGGCGAGGGGTTCGCCTTGAACGACCGGGCCAAAGGACGGTGCTCAGGCGGCCGGAAACCAACGCTGCAGGGTCGTCCGCAGCCGAACAAAGGCTGGGTCGATGCATCGGCTCAGACTCAACTTGCCAGCCAGTTCCTCATAGATGGCGGATGATCTCGGCGTGCGAAGCTTTCGTAGAACGGTCTCTAGGGCCTCTTTCGGACGTACTGGTTTTTCGCGGTTGTCGAATTCAAATCCCTGCTCGCGCAACCAGTCGCGAATCGAACCCGGATCGCTCCAGCCGAGGATGCTTTTCAGCGAATTTTCGGCTCCCCACATCCAGGCGTCCAATTCCGGCTCGATGACCAAGGCGGCACCTCGGTCGCTCCAGATGGATGCCATTCGCTGGGTCAGCTCCCGTTCCAAGTCTTCCGCGGATTTGGTTGCGCCGCACCCCTCATAGTCGAGCACGAGGATGCCATGGCGTGCGGACGAGCGCTTCAATGAGAGCAAGTCGGGGCCGCTCTTGCGCACGCCGCCGTCTCGTCCGGGGTGCACGAGGAAATCGACGCGGATCGGCCGAATGCCCAGTGCCTCGGGTCGCGCCATCGCGCCCCGCAACGCGAAGTGCATGTTCTTGTCGGCCACAACGAAAATCGGGTCGTGCATGGCAGACTCAGCTCAGGATCCCGGAGGCGAAGAGCACACCGAAATCCGGTTCGCCTTCCCGCCATTCGCGCAGAGCGGGGTGCTTGTCCCCGGCGACGATATCCGTCGCGCCCTCTTCGTCCTTGGCGAAGCAGAGAATTTGGGCTGGTTGCAGAAAGTTGAGGGCGACGGGGCTGTGGGTGGCGATCAACACCTGCCCGCCGTAAATCGACGAGAGCGACTGCAGGACGGTTTCCAGCGCTCGCGGATGAATGCCATTCTCGGGCTCTTCAATCAGGAAGGTTCCTTCGGTGTCCGGCAGGTAGGCGGGAATGGTGAGGGCGAGGAGTCGGAGGGTGCCATCGGAAGCGAGCCAGGACGGGACCGCCGCGCCATTGGCATAGTGGATCACGAGGTAACTGTGGCGGTCCTCCGGACGATCCACGGTCGACACGTCCTGGATGTCAGGCAAGGCGGTGCGCACGTGGTTCAGCCAGGCGGCGAAGCGGCCCTTGTCTTTCCGCAACTCGGCCGCGACCCACGGAAGGTTGGAACCGTCGGTACGGAATCGCCGGTGCAGTCCGGGCGGGCTGGGCTTTCGAATGATCTGGCTGTTCAACACGAAGGGCTGCACGCCCTGCTCGAGGTAGGTTCGGAACCAGGAACTGACGGGGAAACTTTCCGTGTCGGCCGGCAGGTTGGCCAAGGCTGACCGGGAACGACCCAACTTGAAGGAAGGATTGTAGGACTTCCGCTTGCCCTCGTTGTAGTAGTTGTCGTTTCCACCCGGATTCTTTTTCACGGCGACTTTTCGCCCGCGGCCGGCTTTGCTGACCAAGTCGGGCATGCTGATTTGCGTCGCAGGAAACAGCTCCACCTGCCGGCCCTTGACCGGCGTGTGTTTTACGAGCCAGAGAATTTCGTGATTGATGCCGACCTCTCCGTCGCTGACGCCCACCTCCAGCTCGTAGCGTACCCGGTCCGAGTCGACCAAGCCTTCGGCCATGGCTGAACGCACGACCGGTGGAATCTCCGCTTCCACCACCAATTGGAACGTGGTCCCTTTTCCCATCCAGGTCAGCTTTTCGAAGGTCGCGCTCCGTTCCTGCACGACGGGGATAATTTCCCCCCGCTGCCGCATCAGGTCGCTGAGGAAACCCACCACATCCAGAAAGGTGGTTTTCCCGCTGGCATTCGGCCCGACCAAGGCTTGAAAGGCCCCGAGCTCCTGGTCGACCGCCTTCAGACTGCGGTAGCCTCTTGTCTGGATTCGCTTAAACATGGTGGAGAGCGTGGCAGATCTTTCGAAAAACTACAATTCGCCGCGGAAAGCGCGGTGCTGGAGGGAGGCGAAGAGGGCGTCGAGTTCGGCGCGCGATGAGCGCTGAACCGACTTCAGTTTCTCCGCTTCTGTCACTTGCCGGGCGAATTCACGCTGCTTCACAAGCGGCGGCAATCCCGTAAGGATCGTGAGGACTTTGTCTTGTGAGATGTTCTTCATCGAACCGCTTGTGCCGCTCGCCCTCTGGGTGATCTCGCGGCGGAATCGAGGCTGTTGAAAAAGGAAGCGTACAAAGTGCGGATTGGCCCTTGGCTCTTCATGCCAAACGAAGCGCCAGAGCTTGTCGGGCAGTAGAAGATTGTCGGGCGTCGATGCAACGTAGTCTGTCGCACCAATCAATTCTGAGGTGTTCGCTCGGCTGAAGAGTAAGTCGCTCGGTCGCACGATATGCGATCGAGGCGGCTCGTAGCCCGGTGGCATGGCCTTACTTTGTTCGGCGCGGAATTCGAGCGACGTTACGGCACTGACTTTTAGCACGCGATAGGGCGAGGCACTATCGTCTTCATCGTCGGCCACGATACTCTTGCCGCTTTCAAAGCCAGCGACGAAATCGCCGACCTCTCGAACGGGCCATCCGCGTTCGTTCGCCACGGGATCCCCGAAGAGGTCGAGGAAGAGGGATTGGGTGAGGGAGTCGAGTTGGACGAGGGCGGCGCGGCGCTTGGCCCGCAACGCCTCCGCCCGGTCCAGCACCTCCGCGATCCGGCGCTGCTCGGGTAGTGGGGGGAGGGGGATAGCGAGATTGAGGCACCGATCAGTGCTCAGGTTGGAAATATTCGTCGTTTGTTGCCCGAAACTGCGAACCGTCGCTTGGATGCGGCCCGATGAAAACCAACGGAAAAGAAATCCTGGTTCCACCTTGGCGCGATTGGGGCGAAGCACTGAGACAAAACCGCCGAAGCTCGCGCGTCGTGGCCGTTGCGGAATCCAGCAACACTTTCCCACGAGAATCCAGCTGTTTGCGCTGGAGACCAAGATGTCTCCTGTTTGAAGGAACTGCTCTTCGCGCCTTACGAACTGCTCTCCCACCGACCAGACATCGGTTAGGTCCAATTCGGTCTGAACATTCTTAGTCCGCATACATGCCACCGACCCTGGCGTATCTGTGGACACTACGTCATCGGGCTTGAAGTTGATGCCGCGAACAAACTCAGCGACGTCTCCGAGCGAGACCGTTTTCCAGTCAGTTTTCACTTCCGTATCCCCTTCAGCTCTTTCTCGCCCAAGGTCTGCGAACCCACGGGCGGGACGCCCGCGCCACGGTTTAGCTCTGGGCCTCGATTGATCTTCGTTCTCTTCATGGCTGTTCCTCGCGGCTCCAGACCCAGCGCCAGTTGTTCAAGCCCGCTTTGGCCGGATTGTTCATCCCATATTGGCGGGCATGAGCGTAATCATCGGCATCGCGGATCAGGTGGTCGTAATATTCTTCCTGCCAAAACACGCCTGTTCTTCCGAGCGTCCGATTTGCTGCTTTGGCGGTAAACAATTTCCAACTGTGCAAAATGGCGGACAACCCGTGACCGGACAGAGGCTCCACGAGCCCATGAACGTGATTGGGCATCACACACCAGGCGTGGAGCTGGTAACGTTGGCCGTCAAAGTGGCGTAGCGCGTCTGCGACCAGTTGGGCAACGGCTGACTCGCGAAGCCAGCAGGCACCGTGACCGGCATCGAGGTACGCTTCGATGGGCTGCGAGTGACGTTCGTCCAAACGTTTTTCCTCCTGCTCACTCAACGCATGGGCTGAGCGTGCGGCCGCATCCACGAGGGCACGACGTTCCATCAACCAAGCCTCGAGTACGTGTCGCGGCAATGAGTCGCCGAGGCGGAAGGTGGCTGCGTACGCGGCACCGTCGCAGGTCCAATGCGGAAGAAAGGCTCCCCGTCGTTTGCGAAACGTCGGCGGGGTGTTTGGCTCCGAAGCAGAGGGAGCCACGGGCAGGATGCCCGTGCCACGTGGCTTGGGCGTCCCGCCCAAGGTTTCCATTCCTTTCATTTCAACATCCTCTCCAGCTCCTTCATGCCCCGCTGAATCTCTGCCTCCAGTTGGCCGAGGGCCTTCAGAATTTCCCCCGGCGGGCGGTGGGTGACTTCTTCGTGGACGACTTCCTTGTAGCGGTTGAGCGAGAGGTCGTAGCCTTGCGCGGCGAGGTCGGCTTTGGGTACGCAGAAGGATTGGGAGGTTCGCGGGCGGCGGAGCTCCTCGGACGGCGTGGTTGCGCGGTCCGACCCTGCAGGGTGCAGGCTGCGCCAGCGGGCGAGGAGGTCGGGGAGTTTGTTCTTGGCGTGGTCCTCGGCGGTGATGGCGACGCGCGGGACGGGGCCGAGCTTCGCTGGCGGGAGGAGCTCGGTCTTCTTCGTCTTCACGATCTGCAGCAGGTCCTTGGCACAGGTCTCGTAATCGAGCGATCCGGCAAAGGGCGGGTTTGCGAGGACGAGGGTGTACTTTTCCTCCTCGCCCGCGTGGTCCTGCGCGAGGGAATCGCGGTGGGTGATGTCGGGATGCTCCACGCCGTGCAGGAGCATGTTCATGCTGCCAATGCGGAGCATGGTGTTGTCGAAATCAAACCCGTGGAAGAGCCCGTGGTGAAAGTGATCCTTGAGCCTGGCCTCGCGGAAGATCTCCGGGTGCTTCTCGCGAAGGTACTCCCCGGCGGCGACGAGGAAGCCGGCCGTGCCGCAGGCGGGGTCGCAGATGACGTCGCGCGGCTGCGGCGCGGTGAGCTCGACCATGAGCTGGATAATGTGGCGCGGGGTGCGGAACTGGCCGTTCTGCCCAGCGGAGGCGATCTTCCCGAGCATGTACTCGTAGAGGTCGCCCTTGGTGTCGCGGTCCTCCATGGGCACCTGTTCGAGCATGTCCACCACCTTGGCCAGCAGCGCGGGCGTGGGGAGGGTGAACCGCGCGTCCTTCATGTGATGCGCGTAAGTGGAACCGTCGCCGCCCAACGTCCGCAGGAACGGGAAGACATGCTCGCTGACGACGCAGGTAAGTGATCTGCTCGATGATCTCGAGGGGATTGGAAATGCCGCCGGACCAGAAGGCGTCCCAGATGGCGTCAATTTTACTGCGGAGGGGTCCTGTGAGCATGAAAGATCAGAGAGAACGAAAACGGGGGGCGTGAAGGCCGACATCCATTCGGTCGTTCCGTCGTGCACCGATGGTAAAGGGCGCAGGGGTCATGCCGGTGTCGGTGTGTGGAGCGGAAAGCAAAGAGGTCGAATCGGGGATTGGCCGTGGTGACAATAGTCCATTTCAACCAGCGAGCCAAAGATTGGACGGAACCTATGGAACTGCCCCAATATAAGACTGTTTTAAGGCGAATATCGATTGGGCGCTGAATGCGGAAATTCGTAGGATGGGCGCTCCGTTAACCCATTGGCAATATCCATGTGCCTTAGACGGACACGAGCGTTGGGCGCACAGGCGCGTCGGGAGGCGTCACCGCCTTGGCGGCGCCACCTATCAACGGGTGAAATGCGGGGGAGCGGATAGGTCGCCAGTTTGATCAATCGTGCAAGGCAGCCGCGCTCTCAGTTCGTTTTCGCAGAGTCTTGCCGACCCGGGGGCCGGGGCTTAGGCTGGGGGGTCATGGGGTTCTATTTTGATCCTTTCGCACGACGATGATGATGACCTCCTTGCATGCTTCGTTGCGCTGCATTGGGGCGGCGGCGTCGGAGTTGGTGGTGCTGTGCGATGCGCTCGACGACGTACCGTTGTGGATCAAGGACGTGGCGGGGCATTATCAGTGGGTGAATCGGTCGTTCCTGCTCAACTTTGGCTTGGAAAACCGGGACGAGGTTCTGGGAAGGACCGATTTCGACCTGTGCGCCCCCCAGTTGGCCGAGTTGTATCGGGTGGACGATGAACGGGTCCTCGCGGGGGAACGCATCGTCGGGCGAGTCGAATTGATCGGCCGGTACGACCACACCTCGCGGTGGTGCTCCACGACCAAGATCCCGCTCCATGATGCCAAAGGGCGGATTGTGGGCACGGCCGGCATTACCCGGCCTTTGGCGGGGGTTGCAAAGGCGACGCGCGGTGAGCCCTTGAGTCTGGCGATCCGTCTGATCAGCGAGGAGGTGGGTCGCTCCATTTCCAATCTGCAGCTGGCCCAGGCCTGCGGGCTGTCGTTGCGGGCGTTCGAGCGGCAATTCCGCGCGAGCTATCGCTGTACGCCGCAGCACTATGTGCGTCAGCTCCGGGTCCGGTTGTCGTGTCACGCGCTGGTCAACTCGCGCAAGAGTCTGGCCGACATCGCCACGGAGTTCGGTTTTGCCGACCAGAGTCATTTCAACCGCGAGTTCCGCCGTTTGCTGAGCGAGACGCCCCGCAGTTACCGGGAACGTCACTAGGTCTGAGGCCGGTGGGTGGCCAGAGGGCAGCGACCTGCGGTCGCGGGTGGTCCCCACAGAAAACGGCCGAAGGCCGCACCCGTGGAGGGTGCCGCTCTGTTCTGCACCTTATACGTATTTCGAGAATTCACCGCGACCGCTCCACGAACCCCGGGGGTGAAGGCGCCTTCACCCCCGGCGTTCGTTCCGCTG
>Ga0163144_10001410_pt1 | contig 56941 bp, 54 predicted proteins | sample OliLak19BULKMAT1_FD_123175 | JGI IMG/M metagenome (GOLD analysis project Ga0163144, IMG submission 123175) | Freshwater microbial mat bacterial communities from Lake Vanda, McMurdo Dry Valleys, Antarctica - Oligotrophic Lake LV.19.BULKMAT1 | ecosystem: Environmental > Aquatic > Freshwater >... | reverse complement strand
ATGGCGGAGTTCGCAAGGGATCAGATCATCACCTACGGGCCGGATCACAGGATGGAAAATTCAAAGGGCTCGATGAGTGCGATCATCGAGCCCGCTGATTGAAGTCGAAGTCTTAGGAAAAAGGCTTAGTGGGTCATCTTCAGCTTGTAGCTGCCATCCGAGAGCTTCTCGCGATATATATCGTGGCAGCCCTTGCAGGTGGAACCAACAGCGGCCATCGTTCCAGAACCATCAGCCAGCGCCTTTGAGGCGGCCAGAGTCTTGCCATTCATTTCCGCTGCATCGGCAGCTTTGTGTGCGGCGAAGAACTTGCCCGCGAGAGTGAACTGCTCAACGAGCACCTTGCCAGCGGCCTTGATAGCGGCCTCATCCTTGGCTTCATTCGCCTTGCGAAGTTCGCCCATCGTCTTGCCGGCGGTCTTCATCGCTTTGTCGAGGTCTTCTTCGCTTTGCGAGAAGGCAGGCACGATTACCAGCATCCCAGCGAAAAACATGGAAAGTGTTTTACCCATTTTGGTCATGGACCTTATCTTACTTGCGTCCGACTTCCCATGCAAGGTGTTCGAGTTCTGGCTTGATTAATTTCCCCCATGCAACTTCGACCGCATTGGTGGAGCCGGGAGTAGAAAATACGACTTTTCCACGGTAAGTGCCCGCTGTTGCGCGACTCAGCATTGCCGCCGCGCCCACTGCTTCGAAGCTGAACATGCGAAATAATTCCCCGAAGCCGGGTAGTGTTTTCTCGAGTTTTCGCGAGAGCACGTCGTAGGTGGTGTCCCGCGGGGAGATGCCGGTACCGCCGTTGAACAGGATCAATCGGCAAGGTGTCGAAGCAAATTCATCGAGGACGGCCGCTACTTGATCGGGCTCGTCCTTGATGATCCGATAGCCATCGACACGGTGCCCAAGTGCCTCGATTTCGCGATGCAGGTACTTGCCATTCAGGTCGGTTTCTTCTGTTCTCGTGTCGCTGACCGTCACGAGGCAGATGCCTACGGGGCCTAGTCCTTTGGCGATGTCTTTGTGTTCGGCTGTACTCATGGCAGCACGATCTCCTTTGAGACCTTTCCGGCCTTGATGCTGTCGTAGGAAAAAACGACTTTGCCGGGTTGGCTTTCGATGAGGAACATTAGTGTTTTAGTTGAGACCCCATCTACGCCGCCGCGCACAAAGAGACGTTCGGGGCGATGCTCCTGGAGTTGGACTTTGTTCAGGAAGGGGTCATCCACGATTCCGCTGGCGATTACTTTTGCTCCGGTAATGGTTGCCAAATCCTGGCGGTGGATGCGGTTCTGAGCCACTATGCCCGAGACACTTGGAATCATGCGCTGGTTCAGGACCGGGATGTGCAGCCGGTAAAGTCCATTTTTGACTTTGGTGACAGTGGGCGATTCGATCGATAGCTTGGGCAAATGATAGCCATGGAAGAGGACGTACATTGCGTTGCGATGGTATTCCTCGACTGACAGGAAACCTTCCGGCGAGCGGCCTGTATCGTGCTTGTATCCGCCGATTTCGATATCGCCGTACTGGGGGTGCTTGAATGGTTTCCAATCGGAAAACATGCGGCCCTGGGTAAGTTCGTCATTGAACTTGAGGACCTCATCCGGGGAGACATTCTTGTCGTTGTTAAAATCCTGCTGGGGGGCGTTGAGTTCGATGCCAACGCTGAAAGCGCCAACGCGGCCGTAGGTATGGTCGGCTGAGCTGCCATAGCTGTCACCAAGCACCGGGGCAACCCAGACATACCGATAACCAGGAAGTATTTTTTCGCCTTCCTTACCCAGAAAATCGTGGACACGGAGATCGACCGGACTCATCGGTTTCTGGCTACGCGCGCCAGGCATGCGCAAGATCAACTTGCCAGAGTTGTGATAGCTCATCACGACATTCACGTTGAAGTGCGCGCCCATCCAGTTGGCGATGTTGCGGGCTTCTGGATATTGGAGCGGATATTCGCTGGCCCCGGCCTGGACGTAGCGGGGCTGAAAGCCATCCCCCCAGACGCGGTTCGGGTCGACGTAGCCGTAAGGGTCTTCGTTGACCTGACCGTCGCCGTCGTTATCGCTGCCTTCGAAGCCGAGCATGAGGTAGTTGCCGAGTTCGTTTTGTTGAATCGGCACGAGAAGGCGGGGGTCCTTCGGATCGAGCTTAAAATTGCCGTGGCCCATGGCAACTTTCTTGCGCATCATCGTGATCTCGCCGTCGCCATTGAGATCGTCGAAACCGTCCTCATCCATCAGGCCGTCGCGGTCATCGTCGATGGGGACGGGAAGCGTCCGAGGGAAGTTGGGAGTGGAGGGTTGAGAGAACCAACGCTCGCGGCTGTCGACGTTCATCATCGGAATCACGTAGAGAGTGGCGCGATCGAGAAACTCAGTGACGCGCGGAAGCTTGCCGTAGTTCTTGAGAACGAAGTTGACTGTGTAAAGCGTAGTTTCGGTGCCCTGGATTTCGTTGGCGTGGGTGGAGCCATCGATGTAAACACCTGGCTTCGATGCCGCATCGCCGGTCTTGGGATTGGTGATGGTCATCAGCCAGGTGTCGCCACCGGCGCTGGTCTTGCCCAGGCTCTCGACCTTCACCCAGCCCGGATACGCACGTTCATAGCCGCGCATCATTTCGAGCACTTCGGAGTTCGGATAGAGGCGGTCCCACTTGGGGTCTGGGGCTTGAGACTGCCCGCAAAGCAAGGCAGCCGCAACGAGCCAGGTAACGAAGTTGCGGATCATGGCAGTGGGATCGTGCCTGTGAGCTTGCCTGCTTTCACGCTGTCGTAGGTGAAGGTGAGGTTGCCAGGCTGGGCTTCGACCAGGAACATGAGGGTCTGGGTGGAATAGCCGGCAATTCCTCCATTGACGACGAGGCGTTCTGGCCTGTTCGCCTGCATCTGAACCTTGTTCAGGAAGGGGTCGGTGACAATGCCGCTGGCGATCACCTTGCCACCAGTGATGCTGGCCACGTCCTGCCGGTGCAGTTTGTGTTGCTGAACAATGGCTGCTGTGGTCGGAATCATGCGGTCATTCAAAACCGGGACATGAACGCGATAGAGGCCATTCTTCACTTTGGTGACTTCCGGAGTCTGAATTTTGAGCATCGGCAGATGGTAGGCATTGAGCAGGATGAACATCGCGTTGCGATGGCACTCCTCAACGTTGAGGAAGCCTTCCGGTGAACGGTTTGTGTCGTGCTTGTAGCCGCCGATTTCGATGTCGCCATATTGGGGATGCTTGAATGGCTTCCATTCAACGAACATGCGGCCCTGGGTGAGTTCGTCATTGAACTTCATCTGCTCTTCTGCGGAGACAGTCTTGTCGTTGTTGAAATCCTGCTGCGTGCCATTGAGTTCAACGACGAAGCTGACCGCTCCGTGGCGGCCGTAGGTATGGTCGGTGGTGTCGCCATAACTGTTGTAGAGCAGTTGCCAACTGTTTCCGTATTTGTAGCCCGGAAGGATCTTTTCGCCTTCCTTGCCAAGGAAATCATGGGCGCGGAGGTCGGCTGGATTCATAGGCGCCTGGGGCTTTGCGCCAGGACCGCGGAGAATATAGCGGCCGAAATTGTGGAAGCTGAGTACGGCATTGACGTTCAGTCTTCCGCGGAACCACTGGGCGATGTTGCGCTGCTCGGGGTATTGAAGGGGATACTCGCTTGAGCCGTTCTGAACGTAGCGTGGCATCCAGCCTTCGCCCCAAGCGCGGTTGGGATCGATATAGCCGTAGGTGTCTTCGTTCACGAAACCGTCGCCATCGTTGTCGATGCCCTCAGTGCCGAGTTGAATGTACTCGCCGAGTTCGTTGGCCTGGACCGGAACCAATATTCGCGGATCCTTGGGATCGAGCTTGAAGCGACCCTGACCAAGCGGGACCTTCTTGCGCATCATCGTGATTTCGCCATCGCCGTCGAGATCATCGAAGCCATCTTCATCGGCGACGCCATCGCGATCATCATCAATGGCGACAGGCAGGGTGCGGGGAAAATTGGGCGTGGCGGGTTGAGTGAACCAGCGCTCGCGGCTATCCACATTCATCATGGGAACAACGTAGAGCGTGGCCCGGTCTAGAAACTCTGTTACACGCGGCAGCTTGCCATAATTCTTGAGCACAAAATTGACGGCATACATCGTGACTTCAGTGCCCTGAATTTCATTGGCGTGGGTTGCGCCATCCAGGTAGACGGCAGGCTTGGTTTCGGGGGCGCCAGTCTTGGGATTGGTGATGGTCATCAACCAGGTGTCACCACCGGCGCTGGTCTTGCCGAGGCTTTCGAGCTTGACCCAATCCGGGTAGGCATTGGCGTAACCGCGCATCATCTCCAGAATTTGCGCATTCGGGTAGAGGCGATCCCAATTGGGATCGGGAGCAGGAGATTTGGGAGTGATGGGGGCGGATTGCGCAGTCAATGCAGCCGCGAGAAGAAGTGAGAGATGATTGCGAAGCATTATTGGAGAACCACCTCTCGGCGATCTTCACCGGCGTTGGTGGTGAGGATGCTGACCGTCACTTTCGCACCAGGATTCGCGCTGACGATCCAGACAGCCTTGAGTGTTCCACCAGCGCCCGCGATGCGCTCGCTGGTGGCGCGGTTGTTGCCCTGCACCAGTTTTGCACCGGTAGGCAGCGAGATCGTGAGCCGCGCCGGAAGGAAGCTTTTGGTTCGCACCTGAAGGCGGGTCGCCGTAGGGAGGAAGCCGTTGTTAGAAGCAATGGCAGTCACTTCATAGACCCCAGAGCCAAGGGCTTTGATCTGGACATCGGCAATCGAGACTTCAGCAAGTTTGCCGGACATGAACAGGATTGCATCGGCATGGGCCTCGGCGGCTTTCTTGAGTTCGGCCTCAGACGGCGTGACCGCGAGGAAAGGATCGACCCCGCCTACTTCAGCCTTGGTTCCATCTGGTAGCGTAACTGGCGTCCAATTGACAAAACCATCCTTGGTGCTTGCGTCGACATAGGCAATGGTGTCTTCATCGGGTGTGGTCTGCGCGGCGCCTGCCGCAGCAGGAGCAGAACCGGCTGGCCGTGCGCCGCCTTGAGCGCGAATCATGGTCGCCATCTGCGCGGGAGTCATGCGTCCGCTAGCTGCGCCCTGTTTGATCATTTGCGGGGTGGCCATCGCCGGAGCATTTATACTCTTGAGGAAAGCGGCGAGCTTTTCGTCTTCGAGCTCGCTGATCTCGGCGGCTGTCATCTTTTCGAATTTCTCAAGCGTCAGCGCATTCGCGGCAGTTGCGCCGGCAGCGGGCCTGGCGGCGGTTTTCTTGGGAATGCCCCAAACGTCAAGCTCAACGGTCATGGTGCTGTATTGGTAGTAGAGCCAGTTCTGCAGGCCGCCAGCAGCGCTTTGCCCCCCAGCACGCTTGTTGTCGAGGCCGGCACTGTCGAGGATTTTCTTGTACTCATCCGCAAAATTCTGGTAGAACTTCAGGTCCTCTGCATCGGGAGAAGTAGCCGGGCCGCCACCCAGGAACTGAGCGAGCGTTTCTTTGGTCAGGCCGCCCTGCGCACGCGCCATTGGTGAGTCTTTCAGTACCTCGTACACTTCGTCGATTGTGTACTCTTTGTTCGGATCGAGCCCGGCAGCAATGGCGATGTTGCGCGGCACAGTGACCTTCAAACTGCCAACGTCGCCGCTGCGGCCACCAGCGCCACGCGGCATTTCGAGCAGGTTGTTGGCCGGCCCATAGACAACGGCAAGGGCGACATTTCGGTGTTTGATAAAAAAGTCCATTAGCGCTTTGCTTTCGGGCTGAGCGCTGGGCCAGGGCCCGGATTCCGGATCGGACTCATTCCAGGCGTGCGCGAAGTTACGGTCAGGACGATAGCCGCCGGGACCGTCTTCGTTGAATGCTCCGTCCTTGTCGTCATCGAAACCTTCCGCCAGCATCCGGAACTTGCCTTTTTCGCCCTTGAGAGGGTCAGCACGGCGCATCAAGCGAGGGTCTTTTTCGTCAACCATCCATTCGCCAGCCGGATCGGCGATGCGCATCATGGTGATCTTGCCATCTTTGTTGAGGTCGTTGAATCCGTCCTCGCCAGTGAGCCCGTCGAGATCCCGATCGAGCGCGCCGGAATTCAAGCTGCGGCGGTACTTGGGCCCCTGAAACAATCCATCGTGCGCATCGGGGTTCAGCATCGGAGCGACGTAGAAAGTGCGCGACTCGAGCAATTGCTTCACGGCCGCATCGTCCTTCTTCGCGGCCAGCTTTTCGAGGAATGCCACAGCAGCCTGTGTTCCAGCATTGTGGAACCCAACGAGATTGGCGCCAAGGAAGATGGCCGGCCGTTGCTCTGGCTTGACCTTGCCGGGCGCGGCAACGGTAATCAAGTGGAGTTTCTTGCCGCCTGCGGAGTTGCCAATCGCTGTCAGTTGCATCCAGGTCGCGTTCTGTCTGACGAGTTCCATCAGACGTTTTTCGCCGTCGCTGAAGTTTACATATCCGGTCACGGCCTGTGCACTCGCCAGTGGTGCTAAAGCGAGCACGGCCAGTGCGCTTAAGAATCGAAATCGCAAGGGACAGTTCCCCCCTCTTAAATTGGTTGAAATCAGGTTGAATTCAACAGGTGAAATCTCAGTATAAGAGATGCCAGCCGGGATGGCCCGGCACAGGGCCTCCTCGTCACATTGATTCCTGTTTAGGGCGAGCTTTTCGAATCCGCCTGCGTATTGAAGGCAGGCAAACCCAATGTACACAAGATGTCTGCTGGCAAAACTTCTCATGACCTGGGCGACCGCAGCCTGTATGGCTTCGGAGCAAATCGATCAAAGTGACATGTTCAATCGAGGTTCGGTGGGCCTTCCGATCTTGGGGAAGGTGCACTCCTCCGATGACTTGGCGGTGAGCATGTTGCGGATTCAAATACTGGACATGGGGAGCAGAAGCGTCTACGTCGACATGCCCCTGGGGCTCAAGGGCGCCTTTCAGCTTCCGCCGCTTCCAATTGGTTTCTATGACTTGCGCATCGTGGGTCCAGCGGGCGAGGTGAAGCACTTACAGGAATTGCATACAGCGACGAGTGGGTTTGTTGATATTCAACTGAAAATTCAACAACAGCCCAGAGCCCAGAACTCAATCTCGGCAATCAGGCTGATGCACGAGACGCCAAAGAAGGCCCGGAAAGAGCTGGATGCGGCGACCAGGGCATTCAAGAAGGGCGACCGGGCCACCGCAATCGAGCATCTCGAAAAGGCAGCGGAATCAGACCCGGAAAACTTCGATGTTGCGAGCAACCTTGGGGCATTGTATCTGCAGGAGCGAAACCCGGAAAAGGCCGTCCCATGGTTGGAAAAAGCCCACCGCATCGATCCGTTTGATGCAGGAAATAACATCAATTACTCCGCTTACTACGCAAACCTGGGTGAGTATGCAAAGGCCGAAGACCACGCCAATGCGGGGCTTAAGGCTGACCCGGCTTCCGTCAGGGGCCGATTCATGTTGGCTGTGGCTTTAGTGAAGCAAGGCAAAAATGTCGATAGCGCAAGAGCGCATCTGGACCAGATTCAGAATCAGTTTGCCCCGGCACGAAGTCTTCTCATGACGCTTATGCCACGTCAATGATAGAGTTTGGCCATTGGGGAAAATACGACAGACAAGCGGTACGAAATACTCGGTAGCCTCCTGTCTGTGGCTCGGCTGCTGCTTCGCCTCGGCGGTCGAATTGCCAGTCGGGCAGATGTTGGAAGTTCGGCTCAGGCATGGGTTGCATTCCTACTCAGCAAAAGCGGGAGAGCGAGTAGAAGCTGTCGTCGCGGCCCCTGTGCTTTTCTACGGCACGGTTGGAATTCCAACCGGGAGCCTGTTGACCGGAACTCTTAGAAAAGTGCACCGCGTTGGATTTGGACTGGTGCATGAACGCGCGCTGATCGAGATGAATTTCGATCGGCTGGAGATTTCCGGTAGTCCTCCGATCGCGGTTCGCACACGCTTGTTTGGGATTGAGAATGCGCGCGAGAAATTGGATTCTAAAGCAAGGGTCACTGGGATCCGCTCGACCAATACGCCTGGGTTTCGCGCCGCCGGGGTTCTGAGCGGGCTTGCAGCGGTAGACCCCATCGCGCTGCTGTTTTCTACAGCGGCTTTTACCGCAACGCTTCGATTCAGCGACCCCGAAATCAATTGGGGCCCCGGGGCAGAACTGGTAGTGGAGCTTCTCGAAAGTGTCGAAACCGGCTTTGCGGAGCCGTTGAAAGTTGAGCCTGTTGCGAAAGATGAACACGAGCGGGCGGAACTGGTTTCACTGACTCAATCGATGGCGCACCGCACCGCGAGGATGGCGGATGGTGCGCCTTCGGACTTGACGAATGTCATGCTCATAGGAAAGCCGGAATCCGTGGCTCGAGCGTTTGTTGCGGCGGGATGGGTGGAATCGATGCCATCCAATGCAAGCACACGGTACCGCTCGCTGCGTGCATTTGCAGAAACGCAACCTTATCAGGAAGCACCGATGTCGGCGCTGGCGCTCGATGGCGAAGAGGCAGTGCTGACCCTGTCGAAAACGCTGAACACCTTTACGCGCCGGCATCATTTGAGGCTGTACGCATGGAGGCAGAGCTGGGACGGCTTGCCAGTGTTTCAAGCCGCGGCCACTCATGACACTGACATTGTGGTGTCGTTGCGTGAGCGTAGAGTTACCCACGAGATCGATGGCGTGATCGACGAGGAGCGAGCGAAAGTTGTGAACGACTTGATCTTCACGGGATGCGTGGAGGGTGCGGAATGGGTGGCGCGTCCCTGGGTGGAATCTGAAGTGCGCAGTGGCAATGGTCAATTAGTTGAAACCGACCGGGCGATTGCGGTATTGCGGATCAATGATTGCGAGAAGCCGGCCGGCTGGGGCGTCGCATCGTATGAAGCCACTGGCCCGCGCGCTAACAGCTTTGAGCGAGGCACACGTCAAGCCGTGCTGCGGCTGCGAAACGATGTGCTGAGGGGAAATCTGGTGTGGCAGGCAACCTCCTGGGCCTATCGCATCTCCAGGATGTTGCGCAAAGATGTGCAGGCCCCGGCCAGGCTATATCAAAGACAAACGCTGTTGGGGGTTGTGCCATTGACGCCTGAACGCAGTATCCACGCTGCTAGCGAGGACGGCAGCAGTATGATCGCGCCGCTCGACACGAAGCCTGTGTTGCGCAAATCAGAGCCAACGCTCGGCGGCAAGGAAGATTGGGGAACGCCGACGGTAGAGTTGGGATTCAACTTTGGCATGTCTCTGTTTGGTCAATCCACGGTTGGCGAGGAGGCATGGATCTTCAGCAAGCACCAGGCGGCGGATGGAACCTCTATGAACGTGGCGCTAACAGCAGGAAATCAGATCCGGCCAGGCTGGGCAATGGGTGGCAGCGTTACGGTGCATGGAACCCGGTGGGTGTCCAATGAGTTGGGTTTCCACTACCTGAGGGGCAGTTACTTGTTGGGATTGCAACGCCTGGGCGATGGCCAGAGCGAAAGTATTCCAGGCTTGGTGGAACAGCGCGTAGGATTGCTGACGCGGCAGTTCAGCTACAACACCGTCTTTCATCTCAAGCCGATTGAATCGAGATGGCGTCCCTATCTTGCCGCCGGGCCAGCTATGCAACTGGTGCATCTCACAGATGCGCCGTTCCGTGAAAACAAAGGGGTCTTTCGGCTCGGCTTGAGCAATGTGGGCATGATCCGGGCTGCGTACAATTTCAATAATGCTCCGCCGCTTGATGGAGGAGGCATTTTCCAGCCTGCCTTTCAGTTTGGCGGGGGCTTGAAGTATCGCTACCGCAACTGCTGGATGCTGCGGATCGATTACCGGAATACATTGAGCCACCGGCCGGATTTGCTGCGGAAATCTCTTGCCCCGATCGTGGAAGACATTCAACCGATTCAGAATTCGCGGACACACGAGTGGTTCAACCAGCAACGAGTGAGCGCTGGCTTTTCGTTTACGTTCTAAATCGCAGGCCCGAGGTCGTAGGCGTTGTTCAGAATCACCGTAACCGTGTAGTGGCCCAGGTTGTTCTGCCAATGGGCATTGTCGTTGATAGCCAGATGTAGACGTCCGCTGGCCCCTGCCGCCTTCTTTGAAGAGCCTCCAATAAATCTGACTTCTCCATCTGCGCCAATCCTTCCGACTAGCGCGCCGAAAGGATGACCGTCCACCAGATTCGTCTTGTAATTTCCGCCCGGTTTGGTGAGGCCGTTGGGATTTGTAGCCCAGTCATCCTGATGCCAGGACAGGCGAGTAAAGCCCTTCGCGTCGATGGTCCATTCCGAACCCGGCGACGCATAGAGCCCGGTGTCGAGATATTCAATCTGCGTCGAATGGCGCAGTGAATGGACTTCCATCATGCGCGAGATTGATTTGCGTTGTACGGCAATCATCCTGATGTTGGCCCAGGGGATGGATTTGTCGCCAACCTTGATTTCACCCTGCGGCCAAGCGCCTCGCGATGGCGCGGCGCCCTCCATCCGAATCAGACTTGCCGACCGGTCCAACTGATCGGCCAGAGAAGGCATGATGCGGGCAAAGAGGTTGTAGAGAGGCTTGGGTTCGTGCTGGTCGGTATCGCGGATCTTCTCAAGCAAAGGAGTCAACACCGGTAAGCCGATGTTTGTCAGCGACTCAACGGCGAGGTCACGAGGCTTGCGTTCCTTGCCCTGGATCGCAACGAGGCCGGCGGCAATCGACTCTGTTTCTTTCGGAGTGGCAGGAGCGCCATTGTGCATGGAAAGCACTTTTGAAAGAACCAGCGAGCCGACTTTCGAGACCGGCGTTGAGCTTTCAATCCATTGGCCATCGGTTGTGAGAACCAGTATGTTTTGTGCTGCCGGCATGAGAGCAGCGGCTGCGATGAGGATGAGTATAGAACGGGTCATTGATTTTTGATCCAGTTGTCCCAGGAGTGGTTCTTGGGACCTGTGTATTGAATTGTGTCGAAGAAGCTTGCGTTGCCGTTGAAGCGCGGGTCCCCTTCTACGCGAAGTATCGTTTCCATGCGGTCGCGCAGCTTGCGCATTGTGACTGCGAAATCGAGATTGCGAGCCTGATTCTTTAGGCAATCGGGATCGGTTGCAATCTGGTAAAGCTCCTCGGCCGGGCGTTTGCCGAAATTGAGTTTGAAGTAGTCGTCGAAGCGGGACAGGATGAATGTTTTGCTGGGGCTGTCATCGACATCGCGGTAACCAGTTTCAGGCATGCCAGCGGGCCAGACGTCCGGGGTGTAGTTGCGAATATAGAGAAAGTCTTTGGTCCGGATGGCGCGCACGGGGTAGCCCGCGTCGCCGGGCCTTCCGACGTCATGACGTTCCTTGGCAATCACCATCACGTCGCGAGTGGAATCGACCGTACCCGACTTGCCGCTCTTCAGCACATCGAGGAAACTCTTGCCTGTCATGGTCGGCGGAGCCTTGAGGTCAGCCAATTCGAGGAAGGTGAGCGCGAAGTCGCGGGTATTGATGAAGTCATCGATGACGCGCCCTGGCTGAATCTGTTTGCCGAAGCGGATCGCTAGCGGGATGTGAAAGCCTTCTTCGTAGATTTGTCCCTTTACGCGAGGGAAAGGCATGCCGTGATCGGAAGTGACAACGATCATCGTGTTGTCGAGCTCGTTTGCTTTCTCGAGCGTGTCCAGAACCCGGCCGAGGTGCTGGTCATTCGATTCCACTTCCAGCGCGTAGTCGAGCAGGTCCGACTTGATCGTGTTGTGGTCCGGCCAGTAGCCGGGAACCTTTACATCCATGAGTCGCTTGCCTGCCCGCACGCCACTGCCTTCTTCATAGACGCGATGCGGCTCAGTCGAACCTAACCAGAAGCAGAACGGCTTGCCTTGTGGCCGCTGGCCGAGGTAGTCGGCGAAGTTGGCTGCGTAGTCATTGGTGGCCATACCGGTGAAGGGAGGTTTGTAAGTCTTCGCGTTGTAGGCTGGCCCAGCGGGGTTGTGCTTCCAGCCTGTAACTTTGAAATCACCCGGCCCCCAGCCTTTACCGGTAAGGCCAACATGATAGCCGGCATCGCTGAGGATAGAAGGGTAAACCGGAAAATCGTTGGGGAAAATGCTGTAGTGACTCACCGCTTCCTTGGTCTGCCAGGAGTTTCGACCGGTAAGGATGGTGGCTCTCGAAGGGGAACACTTCGGATTGGAAGTAAAGGTATTGGTGAAGACTACGCCTTCGCGGGCGACGCGGTCGAAGTTGGGGGTCTTTAGCCAGGGCACGCCAAAGTAAGAAGCGTGGCGGTTGGACCAGTCGTCGGCAATGAAGAACAGAATATTGGGACGAGCGCCTTGCGGCATTGCGATGCTTGAGCCGGCGAGTAAGGCGGCTGAGTTGTGCAGAAATTGTCGGCGCGAAAGCGGCATGCTGGCTATTCTATGCTGGCCGCGCTTAGGGTTGCGATGTGAGGTATTCAGAAACGGATCGGTACATGCGGTCTTTGTAGAGCCGTCCGCCATCTTCAACCGGCGCGGACCAGTTGAATTTCCACGAGTCCCCGGTGGCCTTCATGTAGTCGGCCAACCGCTTTTCGAGCTGTGGCAGCACATAGCTTCGGGCGCTGGCGTCGCCAATCAGATTGTTCCGCTGGAAGGGGTCAGTTTCAAGATCAAACAGGACCCAAGGTTTGTCGATGTAAGTTGCAAACATGTAGCGGTCGGTGCGGACACCCCGCCAACCGGCAATGGTGGCATCGCCGGCATAGGGCCCGAAGATCTGGAAGAACGCATCTTTGCGGGTCTTGCTTGATTTGCCCGTGATGGCTTTGGAAAGATCGAGGCCCTGAAAGCCAGAGGGCGGAGTGATGCTGCAAAGCCCAAGTGTGGTAGCCGGGATATCGATGTGCGAGAAGAGGTTCTCGCTCACTCTACCCTGCTTCATCACTTTTGGATAATGGACGATGCCGGGGACGCGTATCGATTCCTCATACGGCTTACGCTTCAGTCTCAAGCCGTGCGAGCCAAGCATGTCACCGTGATCCGAGAAAAAGAACATGGCCGTGTCTTCGGCCTGGGAGGACTGGGCGATCGCTTTGCGGAGCCGTCCGATTTGATCGTCAACAGCGGTACAGGCAGCATAGTAGGCTGCGATGTCCTTGCGCGTGGGCCCCTTGTCAACTTCTTCGTAGTTGCCGCGAAGACGAATGCGGGCGGGATCGAAGCGCCGCATGTACTCCTCAGGAGCGCCGTAAGGATCGTGTGGTGGACCTGGGGCGACCATTAGAAAGTAGGGGCGGTCTGAGTTCTTCTGCTTGTCCAAAAATTCAAGGGCAAGATCCGTCCAACCCTCCGCTTCAAATTTGTTCATCGCAATTGGCAACGGTTCGTCGCGAAAATAGTTCGCTTTGAAGTGATCGTGACTGCATTCGTTGGCAGCCCAGAAATCGAAGCCGTGCCTTCGCTCGCCGGGAGGGATAAAGCCGGGCAGGCGCGGGCCTCCATCGAGATGCCACTTGCCGATGAAACCGGTACGATAGCCTGCGCCCCGCAAGACTTTGGCTATGGAATTGGAATTCTCGTTGAGGCGCAGATCGTTGGCGGTCATGCCGTTGGTGTGGCAATACTGGCCCGTCATCAGGATGGCGCGAGCCGGACAGCAAACAGGCGTATTGGCGACTGTATTCCGAAACTGCAGGCCTTCTCTGGCCATTCGGTCCAGATTAGGGGTTTGTGCGTTCTCATCGCCCATCGAGCCAAGCGCTTGGCCGCGCCACTGATCCGGCATGAACCAGATGATGTTCGGGGCCTTGTTTTTGGAATTCGCACGCAACACAGCAGGTGCGCCTGCCAGGAATGCTCTTCGGCTCATCATGAGTTAATTGTCCTTTAGTGGCGGCTGATAAATGCGGATTTTCTGGATGGCCGGCTTCGAACCCGCGGGAGCAGTCAGCGTGAGATGGTGCTTTGAATTGGGCAGACCATAGAGGATTGTCTGGGTGCCGGAACTTGGCAGGACAGGGTCGATAAAGCGCGGAAGTGAGGACCAGCGGATTTGCCAACTCCCCGGCATCGGAATCTTCTTCAGGCCGTAGGAACGGACGACGTCATAGTCGGCCGGATCAAGAATTACGCGACCGCTGCTCGAGACGAAGCGCTTGTTTGATGATCCTGCTCCATCGAATCCGGTCTGACTGCCATAGAGTTCGAACTGGAACTCAGTTCCTGACTCGTTGCGGGTGGTCACTTTTGCGATCCATTCCTCAACCTGCAGAGGCTTCTCCTTGCCTACATGCATTGCCATCGGCCAGTCGGCATCCCAGGTGTTGGTTGGCCTGGAGTGGTAGTAGAGAACCGGAACTTCGGCTGGCCGTTTTTGATCGACCGAGACGTCCACCACCACGCTTGTGCCCCCTACGAGGTCAACTCGTGTGCCCTCGAAATCCAGCTCCAGGCGATTGCCTTTCCATTTGGCCTCGATCTCTTTCACCCAAGGCTTCGGGATGGCGCCGGGCGTTGCTACGAAGTACTGCCTGGTGATCCCGGCATATAGTTCTTCGCCTTTCGCATTGAGGTGGACGGAGTCTCTCAACAGGTCCTTCGGCGAGAGCTGCGTGCGCTTCAGATGTTCGCTCCAGCCGCCACGGATATCCACCAATCCGAGCCCATATTGATTGGCAATCTTCGGCAACCATTCAAAGCTGTGCCGCTCTTGAAAGTCGAAGCTCTTACGACGGCCGCCGGCAGGATCGTCCTCTCCGGGAAGCCATACTACGTGATCGCTTTGCAGCAGGATCTCCGATGTCGTATTGGAGCGGATCCATCGGATGATCTGCTCATAGAGGTCTTCGGCGCCATAGTCATGGAAGACGATCAGATCGGGGTGGTAGGGCAGAATGTCTGCTTCCATTGTTCGGATCAGGTACTGAGTGGAATAGCCGCCGATGGCCCGGTTCTCGATGCGAAGATCGGCGTGTGGGTAGCGGCTACGTAGATCCTTAGCGACATCTCGCCACCAGCCCTGCTTGGTGATGGACTGCCCATAGAACAGAATTCGAACCGTCTCAGGGGCCGCGGTGGAGCTGGCTTCGAGCCTGGCCATAGTTCGCTCAATCCCCTGCCCTGCTTTGGGCATCTGAGCCTCTGCCCACAGTGCAGCGAATCCGAAGAAAAGGGCGAGTTGGATCACAGAATCAAACTATCACCCCACGGTTGTACCCGCCGCCCCTGATCGCGCTTGCTCTCAGTCTTAGCACCAACACTGTTACTCATTTGGCTCAGCCGTCGGCCGGGTTCTGCTGGCGATTCTAATGGCGGTTCAGCCCGAGCTTTTTGGCGACGATACGGTCTAGCCATCGGGCAGGTAACAACCTGGGCAGCCACCAGCCCGTAAGCGGGTTTGGCACCAGCGCGTAACGCGCTTTCGGCCGGGCCGTGAGCAGAATCTGAATCAGCAGGTTTGCGCATCGCTCCGGCGGAAAGCCATTGGCTGCGAGGTCCATCATGAAATCATAGCCAAGCTTTACGGAAGGTCCGTAGGGCGTATTTGCGAAGGCGGTGAGGTCTGGCTTATCCCAGATCGGCGTCTTTATCGCCCCGGGGCCAACGATGACAACATCGATCCCGTGCAGCATCAACTCCCGGCGGAGGCTTCCGGACATGCCCTCCAACGCATGTTTTGAAGCAGCGTAAGCACCCACAAATGGTGAGCTGTTCTTTCCGGCAATCGAACTGATGTTGATGATCCTTCCTGGCCGGCCTTGGCGATTCCGGTCGGCTCCGAGCAGTGGCGCGAAGGCTTGCGTTATGGCGAGCACACTGAAGACATTGACTTCGAATTGATACCGGAACTGTTCGGGTGTGAGATGCAGCAGTGGTCCGGCAACAGCGATGCCGGCATTGTTAATCAGACCATCCAAAGTTCTGTTGCCAAGCGCATTGGCCACGATGCCGGCCGCTCGCGTGATTCCCTCTGCATCCAGAACGTCAAACACGAGCGGCGTAAAATGTTTTGGAAACCGGTCGCGCAGCCTGGCTGCGTCTTCCTCGCGACGCACCGAACCGAATACCTCAAACCCAGCGCGTAGAGCCGCCTCGACCGTTGCCAAACCGATCCCGGTGGAGACTCCTGTGACGACCAGCGTCTTCATAGCGCGAGAGCGATTCCGAGAATGATCAGCACCAGCGCACTCATGATCGGAATGGTTGTGGCCAGCGTCTTGAATCGGTTGACAGATGGCGCAACGAAGACGGCAGCCAATCCAAGACCAATCAGGACGACGGCCAGGCCGATTGAAAAACTGAGCAACAGAACGAGGCCGTAGATGCTCTGTCCTCGAGAGAGCGAAAGCAATAAGAGCGAGAGTGCTTCTGGACAGGGGACGATTCCGCCAGATACTCCGAGCGCCTTGAGCGACAAGCCATGAGGATGTCCGCTCGTGGAACTGGCCGGGATCGGGGCGTCTAGCGCCTTGGGACGCAGACGTTGGTAAAGTAGCCACGCTCCGATCAGTGCGATTAGTACTCCGCTAGCCCTATTGATGAAAGGGTAAAGCGCCTGCAGGTCGATTGATTCGGTCAGATAGTAGGCGAGCAGACCCAGCACAAACACGCTGGCAGTGTGGGTAAAAGTGACGATGACTCCCAAGCGCAGCGCGTCAAATGCTGACCCGCGGGTACCGGCCAGATAAGCAGCGACAACAGTCTTGCCATGGCCCGGTGTGAGCGCATGGGCCGCTCCCAGAACCGCGGCGGAACCAAGGGAAAACACACCGGGAGCCAGCAGCAGTTCAGAGAGTGTGCTCATGCCTTACGGAATGCTTCGGCTACTGCATCCATCTGCTCGATGGAATTGTAGACGTGCGGTGAAATCCGAATGCCTCGGATTGGCCCGGAGGGGGTAACGCTGAAAGCCATCCCTTGCTCTTTGTAGAGCGTCGCGTCGAGCACCCGAAGGTCGGCCACCGACGGCAAGTCCGCTTTTACAACTCCACAATAAAGGCCTTCCTTGCGATTGGTGCGTAGTTGAACCTTGGGGTTCTTGGCGAGCTCATTCATAAGATGAGTCGTCAGTTGACGTATGCGGGCCTCAACAGCCAGCATGCCGATCCTCATCAGGAACTCAAAGGTAGCGTCCAGGGCGGCAAGCCGGGCATCGTCACGCTGGCCATACGCTTCGAGAAATCGCGCGCCGCCTTTGCCGTCTTCGCTGTAGCCAACGCTCACGATCGAGGGCCAAACTTCCTTCTGCTTGAAACTGGCCACGTAGAGCACTCCTGCTTCGAGCGGACCCATGAGCCACTTGTGCGAACTGGTGGCATAAGAATCGCATCCGATTTGACGGAGATCGACGGGTAACATGCCGCCGCTCTGAGCGCCATCGACATGGCTCCAGATGTTGCGCTCACGCGCGGCGCGGCAAAGGCGGGCGACCGGGTAGACAACTCCTGTCGAGCTGGTGACATGGGTGACGGAAAGCACCTTGGTCTTAGGGGTGAATGCGGCTTCGACTTTGGCCGCCAGCGCATCCGTTGAGTCGATGAGTTGGGTAGCGGGGACAATGTTGAGCTTGAAGCCCAGCCGTTTGGACTGATTCATCCAGGAATCAAGGTTAGACGGATGATTATCTTCGACCAGGACGACTTCATCGCCAGCCTTGAGGTTCAAGCCGTGAACGATTGTGTTTGTTGCTTCAGAGGTGTTGCGCGTAAATGCGATTTCGTCGGCGGTAACACCGAAGAATTGCGCGGCGCGGGCGCGGACCTTCTCGCGCAAAGGGCCAAATTTGGCGCGGTTCTGAAAACTCGGATCGGCTTCAAAGTCACGCAAGAGATGTTGGTGGCGATCGAGCACAGGTAGTGAAGCAGGGCAAACGTTGGCGGCATTCAAGTAAACCAGGCCCTCTCGGAGCGGGAACTGTTTGCGCAGCATGATCCAGAATTCTTCATCGCGGGGAGTGCCGGCGCTGGTGGACTGGGCAAAGGCAGCCCAGAGGGGGCTGAGCCCAAGCGGGAAAAGGGAACGACGCAACATATCGTGCGAGTATAGCGGAGCTAGCTGCCCACAGGGTAGCCATGCGGCTCGGACGTCCGGTTGCAGCAAGACAGTATACTGTTGGCAAAAACCGAATTACTCATTCCCTGACATTATGCCGATAAGTTCAGTTAGACCATTCATGTTCAGAAGCCGCCAAATCATGCGAGCAGTGCTGTGGCTGATTTTGCTGGTCCCTGCTGCGGCGCAGCAAGGTAATATTTGGCGGCACTGGACGGTAAAAGACGGGATGCTTGAATCTTACATTCGTCATGCGAGTCGCGGGATGAATGGCGAGATCTGGGTCAGGCATGGGCTCGTTGGGAAACTGAGCATCCTCGATGGTGGGCGGTTGAGACCCTTTCCCGAACCGAAAATGTCCATGGACGATTGGTTAGCTTGGCGCAGCCAAGTCTGGCCCGACGGTAGCGGCGGAGCGGTTACGTCCCTCAACGGCGCCGTATTGCGTCATCGCGGAAAGGGGCAAGAGGTCGATTGGGAGGTGCTTCGAGCAATGCAATCGGGCGAAAGACTGATCGAGTCTATTCCGCGCCCGGATGGCAGCATACTTGCAGTTTTTGACAGTCACCTTGAACTTTTTAAAGCCGGCAAGAGCGGCTGGAGGCGGGTTCGGGAGCCACACGGTACTCGTATCGGACCTTTCAAGTCAGCGATCAGCGGATTCTCAGGCGAAATTTGGGTGCTCGGCCATAACGGGATTGGGAGATTTGCGCCGGATGGCAATTGGGAAGAACGAAGCAGCCTGAGTCTTGGCATCACAGATTTGGATCATCCCATGCCTGGCCCAAATGGAGAGCTGTTGGCGACTGGAAGCCTGAAAGACGGGCGAGCCACCCTGTCCTGGAATTCGCGAGGATTGGAGTTGGCCGTAGGGCAAATCAGGCCCGATGGCTACAGTTGGAGGGGGCCGGAGGGAGCGATCTGGTTATATGAGGAGCGAAACTTGTTCCTCATCTCAGGTGGGCGCAAAGTCCAGCTCCTGAAAAGGGGCAATCTATCAAGTGATTTGTTCGGAGTTGTCACGGAGCCAAACGGCGGTTTTTGGTTGGCCACCGTTGACGGGTTGGTGCATCGAATGCCGGGATTGTGGGCGACGCCCGTGGGACTGGACGGAGTAGATGAACTCGTGCACGACGTCGTCGAGGAGAAGAATGGGAGATTGTGGTTTGCCGCAACGACGGCTGTCTTGATGAAGAATGAAAAGCAGTGGCACAGGTTTCCATTGCCAAAAGGAATTCTTACGCATGGGCTCACGTCCCGGGCCTTGATGCCAACGGCGGAAGGAAAGCTATGGGTCAAATGTGCTGCTAGGCAGGGTGAGGAACTGGTGCTCGTCCTCGATCCGTCAAGCGGCCGCTTTGAATCGCTGAAGAATCCGGAGGGCACAGAAGCCAAACTCTTCAGAGATCTGAATTCTGGCAGGTACCTTTTGAGAAGGAGTCCAGGATTTCAGGTAGAGATCCGTGAGGGAAATCAAGTTCAGGCGGTGGCCGATCTCACAGCCCATTGGAAGGGAGGGACGTTGAAAGACGCCGTTCAATTGCCGGATGGCAGAATCTGGCTTGCAGGTGCAGGCGGGGGAGGCGTTCTTCAGGATGGCAAGTACTACGAAATTGCTCAGACCGAGTATTCATGGGACACAGGGTTCTTCTCCCTCTTGCTGGATCGTGACCGGGTCCTGGTAGGGGGCAGAAGGAGTTTGATGGAGTGGCGCCAGGGCGGTCTCAGATTAGTGAAAGGCGGACTTGACCGAGTCCGCAGTCTGGCAGTCGATCGAAAGGGAACCTTATGGATGGCCACGGCGGCCGGTGTCTTGAGATTGTCCTCTGGAGAATTGATCACCAATGGCGAAGAAGATGGCCTGGCATCATCGATGGCGCACAAGGTGTTCGAGGACAGCAGAGGACGGATCTGGGCTGGGACTGCACAAGGGATCAGCTTGTATCAAGGGGGCCTGGATCGCGATCCACCCGTTTCAGACCTGGTTTCCGGTGGTAATCCTGGCCAGGCATCCGCATTGGGATCCATTCAGTTGAAACTTGCCGGGCAAGATCGCTGGAAGCAAACCGAATCCCGCGAACTTCTCTATTCCTGGAGACTTGATGAAGGGTCTTGGACTGAATTTCAGCAGACGGAAGAAGCCAGGCTTGAAGGCTTGGCCGGCGGACGGCACAAGTTTGAAGTGCGTAGCATGGATCGGAATGGGAATGTGGAACTGAAACCTCAGCTCCATTGGTTTGAAGTGCCGGTTCCATGGCATAGGGAAACTGGTTTTTTAGCTCTGGCGGGAAGCATGCTGGCGGCGCTGACAACGATGATGGTGCTGGCCTGGCGCAGCTACAGGGAGCGGGGATTGATGGTTGAAGAACTGAGCCGGGCGCGTCTGGAAGCAGAAGCAGCGAGCCGGCAGAAGAGCCTGTTTCTAGCCAACATGAGCCACGAGATCCGAACGCCAATGAATGCGATTCTTGGAATGAATCAATTGGCGCTGGAGACTCCATCGGGTATCGAGCAACGTGAATACTTACACTTGGCGCATTCTTCCGCAGGTGAGCTCTTGAATTTGCTGAACGACATACTCGACCTATCAAAGGTGGAGGCCGGCAAGCTGGAACTGAACGAAGAGAACTTTGCAGTGAAAACATGTACGGCTGGGGTGGTGAAGACGCTCGGACTTCGTGCCCAGGAGAAGGGCCTTGCTTTGAGGGCGGAGTTTGCTGCTGGGCTGCCAGACTACGTCAGGGGAGATGAACACAGACTCCGCCAGGTACTTTTCAATCTTGTTGGCAATGCACTGAAATTCACTGACGGGGTGAAGTCGTCGTTCGATTGCGGCTTGAAGGGAGTCAATTGCGGTGGGCGGTCTGAGACACGGGAATGGGAATTGACTTCGAGCAGCAAAGCAAAGTCTTTCAACCATTCGTACAGGCGGATGCTACGGCTACTCGCAAGCATGGAGGAACAGGATTGGGCCTCGCCATTAGCGCCGAGCTGGTAAACAAAATGGGAGGCAGAATCTGGGTGGAGAGCCCGTGGAAAAGGGATGATGTCGGGCCACCGGTCGCCGGCAGCGTATTTCACTTCACCATTCCACACCTGGTTGGTAATCCACCGCCAGCAGCGGCAGTGATTCCTCCCGACGAATCCAGCACATTGCCGATGAGGGTTTTGGTAGCCGAAGACAATAAGATCAATCAAAAATTGATTGACAGGCTCCTCTCAAGGGACGGTCATTTTGTGCGGATCGTTGACAATGGCCAGGAAGCCTTGGAGGCATTAGAAAACGAACCCTTCGATCTTGTCCTGATGGATGTCCAAATGCCGATCATGGATGGCATTGAGGCGACCCAGAAGATTCGGGAGCGGGAGTTGCGTGAGGGAGGTCATCTTAGGATCGTTGCCATCACGGCGAATGCTCTCGATGGGGACCGTGAGCAATGCATCGCCACCGGAATGGATGGATTTTTGACCAAGCCCATTCAGTTGTCGGAGCTGCGAAGAATTCTCAAATACACTGTTAGGAATGTCGACATCAACTGAAGTACAGGGAATTGATCTGCGTGGGCGCAATGCCGTTGTGATTGGCGGAACGTCTGGGATTGGGAAGTCATTGGCGCTGGGAATGGCGCGCGCTGGTGCGAACGTGGTGCCTACGGGCCGCCGTCAACCGAACATAGACGAAGTGTGCGCGGAGATTGAAGCAATGGGCCGCAAGACTTTGCGAAAAACCTGCGATGCCGGTTCGAAACAAAGCCTCGATGAATTGAGGGACGCCGTGCTGGCTGAGTTGGGCGGTGTCGACATACTCGTGAATGCGGCAGGGCAGACATTTCGCAAGCCTACCCTGGAAGTTACCGAAGATGAATGGAACCGGGTTATGGACGTCAACGTGACCGGAATTCTGCGGGCTTGTCAGAGTTTTCACGCGCCTTTGAAGGCAAGTGGCAAAGGGCGAATTGTAAACATTGCGAGCTTGAGCTCCTTTGTGGGCTTGGTGCAGGTGACCGCATATTGCGCCTCTAAGGCTGCGGTGCTGAGCATGACGAGGTCCCTTGCAATCGAATGGGCACAGGACGGAATCTGCGTGAATTGCATTGCGCCGGGCGTTTTCCCAACGGAGCTGAACTCCGCGCTGCTCAACGGCACGGAACGGGGCCGGGAGTTCATCATGCGGACGCCGATGAAGCGGTTCGGCAAGACGGAAGAACTGGTAGGGGCTTGTGTGCTTCTGGCCAGTGACGCAGCAAGCTATATTACCGGGCAGAGCATTGCGGTGGACGGCGGATTCCTCGCTTCGGGCGTCAACTCGATTTAAGAGGGTTCTATCATGAAAAGATGGAGCAAAGCAGTCTTTGAGGCTCGGCATTGATTTTGGGACGACACGGATCGTCGTTTCCTGGGTAGACCGGGGCAATTATCCACTGGTCTCATTCGAATGTCCGGATGGCGCCAGCAGAGACTGGTTCCCGGCGTTGGCAGCCTTCGATGTGGAATGCACGGGCGAGCGGGCCTATGGTTGGGATGCCTGGAGCAAGCAGGGACAATCGGGATGGGCTTCTGTTCGAAGTTTGAAGCGACTGCTCGGTGAAGTCGGGCTGGACACGCCAATCAGCGTTGGGCCGCACCGGTTTCCCGCGCTCGATCTGTATCGGGAATTGGCGACCGCGCTGCGAAACGCCATGGTGGAGTCGTCGAATCTGACCCTGAAACCGGAAGAGCCGCTGGAGGCGATTCTTGGCGTTCCGGCTCATGCGAATTCGAATCAGCGATTCTTGACAGCTGAAGCCTTTCGTCTGGCTGGCTTTCAGGTTTTGGCGATGCTGAACGAACCATCAGCGGCAGCCATCGAGTACGGACATCGCAACAAGATGACCAAGGACAAGATTCTTGTTTATGACCTCGGTGGAGGCACGTTCGACGCTTCTATCGTAGCCCTTACGGAGAGCGAGAGATCTGTACTTGCCAGCGAAGGGATTGCCACTCTTGGTGGCGACGAGTTTGATTTAGTGCTAGCCGAGATGGCGCTTGAGGCAATGCAGATCGATGCAAGCGATTTGAACCAGCAGCAGTGGTTCCTGCTGGTGGAGGCTTGCCGCGAGAAGAAAGAAGCCTTGCATCCGAACACGCGCAAGATCGAAGTGGATCTGGAAGGCATCACGGAGGATGCGGGCAAGCTTCTGATTTCAGTGGCGGATTTCTACGAGCGTTCGTGGCCACTGGTGGCGGAAACGCTGCATGCGACTGGCGACCTGCTCTCTCTCTGGGGCGGTATCGAAGCGGTGGAAGCTGTCTACGTCACAGGTGGCGGAAGCGAGCTGCCACTCATTGCGCGGCAGTTGAAAGAGCAGTATGGCCGCAAGGTGAAGCGCAGTGCGTATATGCGCGCAGCGACTGCAATCGGTCTGGCAATCCATGCGGATCAGCAGTCGGGCTACACGCTCAAAGAGCGCTTTCACCAGTATTTTGGAGTGTGGCGTGAGGCGGATCAGGGCAGGCGGATTGTGTTCGATCCCATTTTCATCAAGGGTACAGAACTGCCGGCTGCAGGGCAGAAGACGTTGCTCGCGGAACGGCACTACAAGCCTGTACATAACGTCGGGCATTTCAGATTTCTCGAATCCACACGCATCACCGATGACCATCAACCCGCGGGGGAGAGCACGTATTGGGATGAGATTCTGTTCCCGTTTGATCCGGCGCTTGAGAAGTCCGGCGATCTCGCCGGGATTCCAGTGGGGCACTCAGAACGGGCGCACCATTGCGAAATCGTGGAGCGATATCGCTGCGACTCAAATGGACAGGTCACGGTGGAGATTGAGAATCTGTCGACAGCCCATACACGCGTTTATCCGTTGGCTCGATGGGGGCACAAGGGTGAGCCTGTCGCGGCGGAATCGACAACAAAGAAACGCAAACCCAGAAAGGCGGCGAAGTGTTGAACTGGTTGATATTGCTGACGCCTGCGGTGCTGTATTTGCACTTTACGCACTATGAAAATCAGACCGTCATTTTTGTTTTGGCTTGTGCGGCAATCATCCCGTTGGCCGGTTGGCTTGGACATGCCACCGAGCATCTTGCGGCCAAGACCAATGAAAGCATTGGTGGGCTGCTGAATGCGACATTTGGCAACGCGGCCGAGTTGATCATTGCGATTAGCGCGATGCGTGCGGGATTGTTCGATGTGGTGAAGGCGTCGCTCACCGGATCGATCATCGGCAACCTACTGCTGGTGCTGGGAGCCTCGATCCTCGCGGGGGGTTTGAAGTACAAGGAACAGCAATTTAGCGCGCAGGCGGCGCGGGCGCAAACCACGCTCTTGACCATTGCTTCGATTTCGTTGGTGTTGCCCGCGGCGTTTCATTATCTCGCCGGTAACACACCGGGTAGCGTTGAATTGGAGCGTGATCTAAGCCTCGAGTTTTCGATCGTTTTGCTTGTGATTTATGGCTTGAGCCTCTTGTTCTCGCTGAAGACGCACAAGCATTTCTTCACGAGTGTGGTCGAGCCCGAAGAAGCCGGGCATGGGTGGAGCTTGATGAAGAGCCTTGGCATTTTGGGCGCGGCAACGACGGCTATCGCCGTGGTAAGCGAAATCCTGGTCCACAATGTCCAAAGCGCGGCTGACAGCTTTGGCATGTCCAGCGTATTTGTAGGCGTAATCATAGTTGCAATTGTCGGTAACGCCGCAGAGCATTCGACGGCGATCCTCGTTGCGCGCAAGAACAGGATGGATTTGAGTCTGTCGATCGCGATCGGGTCCAGTTTGCAGATTGCGATCTTTGTCGGGCCGCTGCTTGTCGTGCTGAGCTATTTCATCGGTCCGCGACCGATGGACCTTGTTTTTACAATGGCTGAAGTGCTTGCCGTGGTGGTGAGCGTCTTCATCACGGGTCAGGTGGCCGACGATGGCGAAAGCCACTGGATGGAAGGTGTTCAGTTATTGGGCGTTTACATCATGCTCGGAATCATCTTCTTCTTCCTTCCGGCGACTGCGACGCAGCACTAGCGAAGCTGTTGTAGCAACCGGCGGGCGGCTGGTTGGTCTGGATCGTAGCGAAGAGCTGTTTCGATTTCAGTGGCAGCCTCCTTGCGTTTGCCCTGGCGGAAGAGGGCTTGAGCGACATTCATTCGGACGCCGGTTTGGGCTGGATTGGACTTGAGGGCGGTGCGCCAAAGCTGAATGGCTTCGTTTGATCGGCCTCCCTTGACTCTGATCACGGCCAGATTTGTGGCGGCGGTGGGGTGGTTCGGATCGAGTTTGAGAATTGCTTCGTAGAGGGGTTGAGCGGCTGATTCCCTTCCCTGGCGGTCGTAGATCTGAGCGAGTTGAACCAGGGCGGCAATGTCAATCGGGTTCGTTTGAACGGCGGCTTCGAGAAGAGCTTGCGCTGATTCAAAACGACTTAGCGTCGCCAGTGCTAGCCCTCTGTCGCGGGAATTGGCTCCGTTTGGAAACAGGCCGACCAGACCTTCCGGTGCCGGGACTTCGCTAGTCGTACTTACTCGTATGGAGTGATCGGTATAGGAAGAGTGGTCGACTCCGCGGCCTGCGGCCTTCGGCATGTGGCACTTGATGCAATCTAGATCGGCTGTTTGTTGGCATGGTTTCTGCTGATGGCAGGATTGGCATTTTGGGTTGAAATGAGCTGCGGCGTTGGAAGGTTCGGAATGGGGATCGTGGCAGGTGGTGCAGGTGAATTTGTCACCGCTGGAAATGGCGCACTTGCTCGCGGCCAGTTTTTCAAAATGGCTGGTGACGCCGATGGCCTCGCTGGTTTGGGTTCGTTTTTCGACAAAAATTGCTGAGTAGTCGGAGAGTTTGCGGCCCGGGATGTAGGAGTCATTTGGGGGGCGAAAACGGGCGACCCGGGCGACGCCGGTGAGGTGGCATTGCGCACAAACACTGTCTCGTTCGTGCGGGGCGAGTTTGGAAGGATTCACAACGCTCGCTTTGCCTGAAGTGGCGATGTGGCGGGTCGCGTCTCCGTGGCAGCGTTCGCAGCCGATGCCGGGAGTGATAGCGAGCGTTGCGGGATTGAATCTGGTGGTGTGACAGTTGAGACAACTCGGTTCGACGGCGCGGGTCAGATCGAGTTGAGGGCGGCGCTCGAAACCGGGGGAGAGCTGCCATTTGGCGGCTTCTGAATAGTAGGAAATCGGCGATTGGAAAAGGCGGTTTCCCTGGGAGAACAGGAAGCTGAAACCGACTCGGCCCGAGCCGATGAACCACTCCAATTGTCTGCTGCCTTCAAAGGTGTCTTGCTTTGAGAATTGAAGTTCAAACGTTTGGGTAACGCGAAAGGTGGTTTGCGTGACTGGGTCAAGAAAGGGGGGTGCGGCCCGCAGTTTGGGCAAGTCATTTCCGCTGGTTCGAGCCATGGCAGTTTTGCTGTAACTCTCGACTATTTTCGCGTGGCAGGGCTGGCAGGCATTCGAGGATTGAGCGAGGGCGAACAACAACAGGGGAAGCATTGCTCAGTTTGCCCTTAGGATCCTAAAGCCGGTGCCGAGGGTAAGTGCTACCGAGATCGAGCCGGGACCACGGGTCAGAGGAAATGTCAGCGGGTAGATGGCCCAACGCCAGCCGGATGCAGCAACCAGCAGGCCGCCACCAATTCGCACGGCATCGAGCCGCTTGCCGAGAGACCCGATTTCAAAGGGCATTGGCCTCAGTATAACGGGCGGGACTTCGGGTCGATTCCGGACTTGCCCATGACATCGAGCAGGGTCTTGGCGCCGTTGCCCAGCATCACGAGATCAGAAGGCCCTTGGATGAACTGGAAGCCTTCGGGTTTGTCATTTGGCCGCCAACTCCAAGCGATTGGGACAAGTCGCTGGTGCCAATGAAAAGGACATCAATAACCAGGGGTGGATGCGATTTCTTCGACATGGGCCAGGGCGCGTTCTTCTTCGACAATCACGATGGTCATGGTGTTGCGGTTGGCAAAGGCAGCGTAGCCATCCGGGGATGGCCAGCGGAAGGTGGCGAGGCCCGGGCCGTAGCCTCGCTTGCCTTGAGGCGGATATTTGGTGGCCGCCGCAGCCTGACGCGCAAGCTCAGGTGTGGAAGTGAACGGGAAGATGACGCCGATTGCGCCCATATCCAGGGCACGCTTGGCAGTCCAGAGCTCGTTGACCGGGACGCGCACGAATGGCATGGCCTTGAGGCCACGAGTTGCGAGGATCATATTGCGGGCAGTTTCGAGCGTTGTGCCTGAGTGCTCCATCTTAATCCAGATCAGATCGAAACCCATGTTGGCCATCTGGGCGGCGACATCGACGCTGGACGTAGTGACAGTGCCTGCAATGACCGGCTTGCCCTCTTTGAGCAGTTTTCGGACGGGATTCTCTCAGGTGTCCTGGCCCAGAGCGAGGAGTGGAAGAAGTGAAAGGAGTAGAGTGCGACTTAGCATGGGATTGAAGGCATAATACAGAATCGTGGCGACAAAGACCAATGCAATGCGGCTGCTGGATCAGATGGGGATCGTGTATGAGGTGCGTGAGTATGAAGTGGATGAAGAAGATCTGAGCGCGGAAACAGTGGCGCGCAAGATCGGCTTGCCCGAAGAGCAGGTGTTCAAGACGTTGGTGGCGCGCGGCGATACGAATGGAGTGGCGATGGCTGTGATTGCCGCCAATACTGAACTTGACTTGAAAGCGCTCGCTCGGGCGCGGGGTGATCGCAAGATCGACACCGTGCCACTCAAGGAAGTGCAGCCTTTGACAGGTTATATCCGAGGCGGAGTGACGGCGCTGGCGGCAAAGAAGGAGTACCCCGTGGTGGTGGATGAGTTGGCGCAGTTGTTTGACGTGATCTCAGTTTCGCCGGGGCAGCGCGGGATACAGCTCATCCTGAATCCGGTGGAATATGCGCGGGCGGTAAACGCGGTGTTCGCGCCGATCTCGCGATTCAAATAGAATGGCGGCATGAGAATCCACGTATTGATGCTTGTTGCGATTTGCGCCCTCGGTCAGGGAATCCCCAAGGGGTTCAAGCCGATGTTCGACGGCAAGACGCTTAAAGGCTGGCACCTCAGCGAAGTCAATCATCACGGAAACACGAAAGCGTGGAAGATGGAGAACGGCCTCATCACCGTGACTCAGGACAAGCCGGGCAACGGCGGCATTCTTCTCACGGACAAAGAATATGGGGATTTTGAGCTGAGCCTCGAATTGAAGCCTGACTTCGGCTGTGACGGCGGAGTGTTCGTACGATCAAACGAAAAAGGCGAAGCTTACCAGATCATGATCGATTATTTGGAAGGCGGTGTAGTGGGGGGAGTCTATGGGGAGCGGCTTCCAGAGGCGCAGGCGGAAGGCAACGGCACGGGCAAAAAGCTGGACCGGGAGTGGATGAAGTATTGGAAGAAGGATGATTGGAACCACTTGAGGATCCGCGTTGAGGGGGAAGTGCCGCATATACAGGTCTGGATCAATGGGAATCAGACCGCGGACTGGACCGATAGCAAGAACCACTCGAAGACCGGGACGGGCAAGGGGATGATCGCTTTGCAGACGCACAGGACGGTGCCGGGAGCGAAGAGCCAGCGCTGGGTAGACGGGGGATTTCACCGCTACCGGAACGTGGCAATCCGTGAATTGAAGTAACGAAAGCGACCAGTCGCCGTCTGTTACCATAAGGTTGCGGAGAGAACCACCCTACATGAACCGCCGATTCCAATTCTTATTTGTATCCTCGTCGCTTGCGGCCGTTGTGCTGCTGCTAGTCGGCGTAAAGTTGGGCCGCAGTGCGAGCAACAGCGACGATCCTTACAAGCACTTCAGTGTGTTCAGCGAGGTGATTACTCGCATTAAGAGCGACTACGTGGAAGAGCCGGACATGAAGAATGTCACTCTCGGTGCGCTCAACGGGCTGCTGGAATCGATCGATCCGTTCGCGAGTTATCTGAACGCTGATCAGTACAAGCAGTATCAAGCCACCAAGGGCGCTTCGAAGGCGAATGTTGGGCTGGTGTTAAGCCGGCGATTTGGCTATGTGAGCATTGTCGATGCCGTGCCTGGAACTCCTGCGGCCAAGGCTGGATTGCATACCGGCGACATGCTGGAGACGATCAAAGGAATCTCAACGCGAGATATGCCCCTCGCTTTCGCCGAGATGCTTTTGATGGGCGAAGAGAATACGACTGTCGATGTTCAGGTATTGCGAGCCCGCAAACCGGAGCCCGAGAAGCTTTCGTTGTCGCGCGTCAAAGTTGCTTATCCGCAGCCCGTGTTGACACTGGGACCCGACGGCGTTGCAACCTTTGCGATTCATTCACTCGAAGGCAATTTGAAGGACGCTGTCAAGAAGGGTCTTGAGAGCGCCGTAGCCAAGGGCGCGAAGAAGATGGTTCTTGACCTGCGGCATTGCGCGACTGGGACGCCGGCGGACGGTGTGGTCATAGCACAGTGGTTTTTGGATAAGGGTGCCATTGGGAGTGTGAAGGGCCAGCGGATGGAAGCGCAGAAGTTTAGCGCCGATGCCTCCAAGCAGATCTGGAAGGCTCCGGTAGTTGTGATCGTAAACCGGGGCACGGCGGGAGCTGCGGAAGTTTTAGCAGCAGCGCTGCTCGACAACAAGCGCGCTGACGTAGTGGGTGAGCGCAGCTATGGCCACGCATCGATTCAAAAGGCGCTCTCGCTTGACGATGGAAGCGCCGTCATTCTGAGTGTGGCGAAGTATTACGCTCCGAATGGGAAAGCAATCCAGGATACAGGCGTAGTTCCGAACTATCCGATGAACGATGCATTGCTTGGTGTGGATGAAGATCCGGATGGCGACGGCATTCCGAACGACAATTCAGACAAGGCCAAAGAAGACACCTTGATGAAGAAGGCGCTCGAGCTTCTGAGCGGCGTAAAGACGGTCGCAGGAATCAATCCTGAAGCTGCGATGAAGCGCTAACGGAACCTGTCAAAATAGAAGTATGCCGATTTATGAGTACCGCTGCGCGGATTGCGGTAAGACCTTTGATTCGATTCAAAAATTCAGTGATGAGCCGTATGTGGAATGTGGGCAATCTACCTTCGAGTGCCCCAAGGAAGGCCACGGAAAAGTGGAGCGACTGCTGAGTTCGCCCTCATTCCATTTCAAGGGAAGCGGATTCTATATCACAGACTACAACAAGGGTAGTGGGGGAGCGAAAGACGCCCAGTCCCCGGCCAGCTCTGGATCGTCTGAAAGCAAATCCGAGAGCAAATCCGAAAGTAAATCCGAGAGCAAGTCGGACAGCAAATCGGAGAGCAAATCCGAATCGAAGCCCGCCTCTTCAACTAAAAGCGACTCGTCTTCCAGCAGCAGCACTGCCAAAAAAGACAGCTAAGGCAGACACAGTTTAATCTGGTGGGGATGGCTCAAACCATCCTTTACCTCATTTGCGCCATCGCCGGCGTGCTGGGAGTCTGGATGTTGGCCACCGACATTGCCGGCACGCTTGCAGTTTTGCGCGACTGGAAGGCGGGGCCGGTGCTGGTGTGGGAAACGTCAGATGGTCGAAGCTACGAAGTGAAATGGGGCAAGGACGAGGAGTTTTCGACGAATGTCCCCGTTTCTCCGCTGGCGCTTTACTCCAATCTTTCACCGGAGGTGTTGTAGGAGAATCCAGTCCATCCAACCGCTTCTGTTCCGGGTTGGCGACGACGCTGCTGTTGGTGCTAGCCAGTGGCTTTTTGGTTTCGAGGGCGCCGCTCGGAGAGGACCGCGAGTGGCGGGGCGGCACCTGGGTACACGCAGCACAAGAGTTGACTCGCATTTCGCCCACAATTGCGGTGATGCGGCCGCCAAAGGAGGATTGGAAAGCGAAGTTGTTGTTTGGCTGTGTGATCGCTTTGCCGCTTTTCATCGGGGGGATGTTCAGCTTCAACAGCAGTCTGTTGTTGGGAATCGCGACGACCTGGTTGGGTGCGCTGGCGCTGGGCTGGTTTGTTGTGACGGGCTTGGGTGACTATAGCGAGGTGGTTTGGGCCGGAGATCAAGGCTTTGAGCGCCGCTCGATTTGGGGGCGAAACCGGGCGCAGTGGATCGATGTAATAGCGGTTGTTTTGAAGATATCCCGGAACGGATCCGAAAGCAGTCTTCGCAACGTGCCGGCAAACTGTCCGACACGACGATCAAGGACATCAAGGTCTGGTCGATTCGCGATGGAAGCGGCCAGGAAATTGTGTCGCTCGACATCACATCGCGAACGGCCGGTGAGTTGGAGAAGATTCTTGCGAAGGCGCGTAAAGCGGCTGAGCAATAAGTTATTTTGCCAAGCCGCTTCGACGGAGAAGTGCGAGAGGATCCGGGTCACGCCCCATGAAGTCGCGAAACAGGATGTTGGCTGGTTTGGCATTGCCTGGCGCAAGGACTGCTTTGCGGAACTCTTCGCCAGTTTTGCGGCTCATCACACCGTTGGCCTTGAACTTTGAGAACGCATCGGAATCGAGTACTTCCGCGCATTTGTAGGAGTAGTAACCGGCCGCGTAACCGCCGGCGAAGACGTGGGAGAAATTGCAAATTGGACAGTCTTCCGGTTCGAGCGGGGATGAGCGGAACCGCTGTGCGATCTGCCGGGTATAGTTGACCGGGGAGCCATAATCGGAATTGAGCTTGAAGTCGGTGTGGAGTTGGATGTCCATCGTGCCCAGGCTGAGCTGGCGCATCTGCGCCGAGCCAGCCATAAAGGTGCGAGCCCGGCTCATCTTTTCAATTAGCGCGTCAGGCAACGGGGCGCCGGTTTCATGGTGCGCTGCGAAGGTATTCAGCACGGATTTTTCCCAAGCGAAGTTCTCCATGATCTGCGACGGCAGTTCAATGAAGTCCCAGGGTACGTTTGTGCGGTTGAGAGCGAGCAGCGATCCCTCGCGAAAGGCAAGATGCAGCAGATGGCCGAACTCGTGAAACACCGTGATTACGTCCGAATGGGAGAGCAATGCAGCGCCGGATGCGTTGGGCGGGGTGATATTGGAAACAATCGTGCCAATGTGGGGAGTGCCTTTGCCGCCTTCACTGGAGCCCACAAAGAAGCCATTCATCCAGGCACCGGAGCGCTTTGATTCCCTCGGGAAGAAATCGGCGTAAAAAGTGGCCAGCTCTTTGCCGGAATTGTCGTTGATGCGGTAGGCGCGAACTTGTGGATTCCATACCGGGATGGTCTTGAGCTCTATGACTTCGATGCCGTAGAGCTGCTTTACGAGGCCAAACATGCCGGTGAGGACCTTGTTGAGTTCGAGGTAAGGCCGCAGTTCATTCTGGTCGAACTGAAACTCCTTTTGTCTCAGCTTCTCGGTATAGAACTGCGTGTCCCAGTTGCGCAATGCTGGCGCATCTTTACCCTCAAGTGCTCGACGGAATTCGAGCAAAGCCGCCGATTCCTTTTCAAACGCAGCACGGGACTGCGTCTCCAGTTTGGAGAGAAAATCCTTGATACCCTGCCCCGACTGCGCCATACGCTGCTCGGACTGATAGTCGGCAAAGTTCTTGTAGCCGAGGATGGAGGCAAGTTCGCGGCGTAGTTCGACGATTTGCTCAATGATCGGGCGATTGTTGAATGGCTCGGCGGATGCAATCGAAGCGGCGGCCCTCGATAACTTTTCGCGGAGTTCCGCATTCTGGGAGTATTGCAGGACCGGTATGATGCTGGGGGCCTGGAGGACGAACCGGTAGCCTGCTTTGCCCTTGGACCTGGCACTCAAGGCGGCAGCCTGACGGGCGGTCTCGGGAAGGCCAGCCAGTTGCGATTCGTCGGTGATGATTAGCTCAAATGCGTTGGTTGAGTCGAGGGCGTTCTGGGCGAACCTGGTTGACAGTTGGGAGATTTGCTGGCGGAGTTGGAGGAGGCGCGTGCGTTTGGCCTCATCGAGGGCGACGCCCGAGCGGCGGTAGTCATCCATGACAATGCCCAGGTAGCGCTTGCGGTCGCCAGTCAGAGCCTTGGCTTCGGCGGTGGCGGCGTATGCTTTGACGCGGCTGTAGACTGCGGTGTCGAGTCCCAGTGTGGAAATAAACCGTGTCAGCAGTGGCTGGGCGGCGTTAAACTCTGCTCGCAGCGCGGGAGTGTTATTGACGGACTGGAGATGGCCGACCAGACCCCACGCCTGCTGTAAGTCTTTGGTAATCCGCTCTCTTGCCGCGATCGCATTTTCCCAACCCGGCGTGGATTTGTCTGCAACATAAGCGACACGGCGCTGCTCAGCTTCCTGAATCAATTGCTCAATTGCCGGCTTGATGTGCTCGGGCTGAATTTGATCCCAAGGGATGGGTGTCGTGAACTTAAGCAGCGGGTTGGCTACCAACGTAAAAGCAGAAATCAGGATCCAGAGGAATCGGCACATACTTTTGATTAGACGCGAATGACCCGCGGGAAGCAATATGTGGTTTGGGATGAAACGGCGACGACTAAAGGGTGACAGAAGGCGATGGCGTCAAGTTGCGCCCCGCGATGGAAATGCTCGCGCACTGCGCATAGGCGCGGTAGATCTCCTCGAAGACGTCGTCCCAAGTCTGGACGAACCGGGATTGAAGGGCACCTTCGCGCAACCGGCGGCGGCAGTCGGGATTTCGTCCCACCGAAACGGCGGCGGCGACAAATTTCGCGTCGCTCGATGCAACGAGTCCGGAGACGTGCTCCTCAACGAGGAACTTGGGGCCTCCGCCGCTGGTAACAATGCACGGCGTACCGCAGGCTAGTGATTCAAGGATGACGTTGCCAAAAGTGTCGGTCCAACTGGGGAAGAGAAAAACGTCCATATTTGCGTAGGCTTCGGCGAGTTGTTCCCCGCGCAGGACGCCGGGCAACTCGACCGACTTCATATTCTGTCGGAGCCAATCGCGCTCGCTACCATCTCCGACGATCACGAACTTGTAGTTTGTGACCCCTTCGGCGATCAACATTTCTTCAATTCGGGCCAGCAGGCGTACATTCTTTTCGGGGCGCAGCCTGCCGCAGAACCCAAAGACCAATGTGTCGTCGCGGCGAGTGCGCCGACCCGCGTTGAACAAATTGCGATCGACGCCACGGTGCATCAGGAGGCAAGGCTTCTTAGTCTTTTGCTCAAGCATTGCTTTGAGCTCTTCGTTTGGCGCGAGGAGCAACTTTCCGAAGGAATAGTAGAAGCTCAAGATATCGAGGGACCCGGCCTCGGCTGACTTTTCAAGTTTCAGGCGAGCGTCCTTGGAGGTGAACCACGAGATCAGACTGCCAAGGCGCGTGCCGGCGTATTCATGCAGGTTGGTGTGCCAACTGGCCAGGATGGGAATCCCCAATCGTTCGGCTGCTGTAACTCCAAGTATTCCAACATCGCTGGGGCCGGTAACGTGGATCACGTCCGGCTGGAAATCTTTGAGCGCCTGAATCACAGAATTCCAATGGCGGGCAAAGAGAAGATCGAAACTCATTCCGTTGTCGAGGGGGATCCCGGCGAAGGAGCGCTTGAGATTGAGCTCGATGTGGTTTCCGGTCGTGATTGTCTCGGTGCGTTCACCGGCATGGATGCTGAGAAAAGGGAGGTTGCGGCGGCGTGCGAATGCGTCGAGGTTGCGGCTGGTGTGGGCCACCCCGTTAATTTCGTGAAAGGAATCTGTAAAAAACGCTACTCGCATGCACTTACACCATTGTTTGCCCAGTTCCGCCTAGGCGGTTAGTGTCGCTCTCAAAACTGCGCGGACGTGGCGCGATTCGACCAGGCGCATTGCCGAAACAAATTGACCGACAATATCTGGTCCGTTACCAATCCAGACGTCTGAAAGGCGGCGAATGGTTGCATCATCGCAAAGATAGAAAATCCGGTCGGACCACCGGCGGCGATCTGAGGGAAATTCCCGATAGGTTCTGAGGACGTCAGACATTACCTGTAGGATGCGCAATCGGATGGGTTCGTCATATTGCTTCATGAAGACCGTGTGGGTTGGAGCCCCATCTCTAATTTCAGCGGCAAATTGCCCGAATGTGGGTGCGTTCGTTAGATTAACGAGCGCATTTGGTTCGCAGCCATGGCGATCCCCGCCTGAGACAACCGGCAAGTTGTGCCGGGCGGCCAGGTCCAGGACGTCGAGATTCTCCTTGTGAGGCCGAAGACCATTCAGCTCCAAGGCATGGATGAATTGTCCATGACGGGCAAGGAACCCATCTAGCATGCATAGATGCTGGTCGTTGCCCCTTTTGGCTTCGTCCCACAATGGGTGATTGAGAACGACCAGCGTTTCAGGGTCGCGGGTCAGCTCGTCCAGCATGTCGTGAACTTTGTCGAAATCTGGATCGGCTGTGACTTCGGCCATAGCTTGCTCGAGCATTCTGGCTCGGCCAGCCTGCATGTTGTGAATGCCGATGTGGAGGAAGCTGTCGCTTATCGGGACGCTCCACTCGGAGGATATGGGCGCACCGGCACATTCTTCAAACATCTCGAGAGCGAAACCGGCATCGACATTGTCGTGGTCGCTGAGGCTGACCAGGGCCTTGCGGCCGAGATCCCGATGAATCTGATCTCGTTCGAGGTCGAATGCTGCTTTGGGCTCGAGGGGCGGTGTCCACCAGACTCGTGCATAGTCGAAGGGTTTGCCATGGTATTTGCGGTACTCAGTTTCGAGATGGCGGATACGCCCGGTCATGTATGGGACCTCGCTGACGTATCGCGGAATGAAGCTCATCGTTTCGCGCGAACGGCTCGTGTGCGAGTGCAGCGACACGGCGGTATCGAATCCTTCTGGCAAAGGCTGGCGCGACGCGTGATAGAGGAATGAATGGGTCAAGTCGACTCCTTGGAGGATGGTTGCTCTTGGACTGCCGTGAGGGTGAGGCGCAGCCAGGACTTGGGCTGGTACTCGATTCGATGAGGAAGTTCTGGACGGCCTGAATCGGGACAGGTGAAACTGAACCGGTGGCGGCTTTTGCCTTGTACTTCGGCGTCCACTACAATTTGGCCGGAAATGTTTCGGCGTGTGGATTGAAACCGGAGCACCTGGTCCCCGTATTGGTAGTTGGTGTTCAAGACAGGCGAGGCGCCGAGCGAGGCTTCGGCCAGAACGCTGAGAAATGTCTTTGGAGGGATGGCCCGGCTTTGCCCTTTGAGGCAGCCCGTGGCGCAGATGTCAGCGAGGGCCTGGCGCATGATCTTGCGAAGGCCGGGCAGCGTGTCAAGGCCGGCATCGGCAGGCAGCGGAGCAGAATAGGTTTTCTGAAAGCCAGCGCTTCCGTCGGAGATGTGGCCTTCGACAGCGCAACAAAGTTGATCCTTCGGGTTGCGCGCGGTGGCCAAATGCAGGCTGGCCTGGTTGGGCGCCATGTCGGGAGTACTCGAAATGAAGCCGAAGTAGCGGCTGGAACGCACCGTGAATCCGGTCTGGGTAATTTGTTCTTCGAAGTAGCCCACCTGCCGGATACCACGGGAACGTTCAGGGATGCTGGCGCCGCCGAATTCGAAGTTGGATGAAGTTTCGCCGTCGATGGATCGGATGTGGAGTAGAGCGGAACCGTATCCAACTTCTCTCAGGGAAAAGATGCGTACGCCGAAAGGCAGGATGGCGATATCAATGCGGTACGTGGAGCGAAGCTGATATTGAGAAGGTGAGGGGGAGTCGGCAGCCAGCGGCGGGCAAGCCAATCCGAAAGGAAGTATCCACAAATCCCGTCGGCGTAGTGTCTGAGCCATGGTCTGAGTTTGACCTCAGATGTTTACAGGACCATTTGCGGATCGTGAATAGCTGGTTAAATTCCAAAACAAAACTGCAAGTTTATGTTTTAGGCTTCCGGATCGGTATCTTCGCGTTGGGTTGAGAAGAAAACGGGGTCTTTCCCGGCAGCTTCGAGACGCATGTCGAGCGCGATGCCAACTGAAGTTGCCTCATCGCTGTTGAGGCCGCCGGCCTCTTTTTCAATGCGCGTGTACAAGCTCCGGACGCGGCTGGCCGAGATGTCGGAAGGCACGGCCATCGAGTAAGCGAAAATGGCATCCTTGCGTAGGTCCTCGTCCATCATGAGGTCTCGCAGCTTGCCGATTGCTGTTACATCGCCGCAAACGCCTGCACCACGAACGGCCTGCCGGCGGACGGACAAATCGGGATCGGAAAGGAATTCTCCAAACTTGGTGCTGTAGGCAGCTTCGCGGGATCGCCACATGGCATGGACCCCATCGGCCCGGGAGGCAGGGTCGCTCAAGAATTGTTCGATATGCGCGCGCAGTGCCGCTGGCCCGATGCTGTCGGGTAGTAATGTAATCAGGCTGGCCGCGCGGATCGCAGCGGGAGTGGCCGCATCGTTCAATGCCGCTTCCGCTTGAGCCCGGACCTCCTCAATTTGATTCAGGCGGGCGAGAGCACGGAATGCCGCCGCACGAACAGCAGCGGTGTCCTGGCTTGAGGACAGCGCGATCAGAGGGAGGGCGGCAGTTTCGGGCAATTCCAGATCTTCAAGTACATCCAGGGCTGCGAGCCGGACGGATTCGTCTTCATGCTGAGTGGCGAACTCAACAATTTCGTCATCATCGAGTACTTCAAATTCGGGGCCTGCGGTCTCAGGATACTCACCGAGGTGGTCGATTTCCGGATCGAAATATTCACTGCTGGCGACGCGCAATTGCTCGAGTGCGAAATCGATTTCGCGGTTCTTGCCGAGCTCGACCGAAAGTTTTTCCAGCGGGGCAATGCCGGCCGGGTCGCCGTAGAGACCGAGCAGCATCGCACCGTCTTCCATGTCGAATTCCAAGCGCTCAAGAATGATCTGAAGGATACGAGCATCGCGAATGCCAATGCCGGCGAGCAGAAATGCAACTTCGCTTGAGGCTTCCTCTTCGAGCTCACGGTAGAGATTTACGAGCGCATCGACAGCGGCGGTTCCAGCTCTGCGTGTGATTGCGAGCATGCTCTCGGGGATCTCTGAGAAGCCATCACGAAGTAAGGACACGACGTATTCGAGTGCTTTTCCGCCTGGCATGGCAGCCAGCAGATTCAACAGGTCGGCATCGAGCTGGAGGCGGGAGTTTTCAGGCGGATTTAGTCCGTAGGCAACAGCAGCGGGAATAGCTTCATTCGGTCGGGAAGTGATCGCGGCGATTAAGCGCTGGTCAAAACCCAGGCGACCGAGACCAGCTTGCTCGAGGAGCTGGCTTACGGGCGAGGCGCCGTATTGCGAGGGCTGCAGCGGCATTAGTAGGTGGCTCGTCCGCCACTGGCGTCGTAGGTTTGAGCTGTCACGAAAGACGAGTCGGGACTGGCCAGGAAGTGGACCACCGCAGCGATTTCTTCGGGCTCGCCCGTGCGGCGCATCGGAATGCGCTGCGTCATGTAGTCGACCTGCTCAGCGGTGAGTTGTTCGAGAATTTTGGTGCGAACCACGGCAGGGGTGACGCAATTGACCGTGATGCCTTCCTGGGCAACTTCTTTGCCGAGGGATTTACTAAAGCCGATCAGACCCGCCTTGGTGGCTGAATAGGCGCTCATGTTCGGATTGCCTTCTTTGCCAGCAATGGATGCAATGTTGACGATGCGGCCATACTTGCGCTCGCGCATGTGAGGCACAACGGCGCGGCAAAGATAAAAAGGTCCATTGAGATTGACTGCAACGCACCAGGCCCAATCCTTGTCTGTTTGTTCCCAGACCGGTGCGGCCTTGCCGGCAACGCCGGCATTGTTGACTACGATGTCGATGCGGCCCGTGCGGGCGATCACATCGCCAACGAGTTTTACGCAACTCTCGCTCGATGTGACATCGAGCGGGAGTGCGAAGGATTGATTAGGAAGCGAGGCAGCGACGGCCTCACCCGCAGCCAGATTGAGATCGGCAATTACAACTGTGGCGCCTGAATTTGCCAGACGCCGGGCAATGGTTTCGCCAATGCCGGCAGCAGCGCCGGTAACGATTGCAGTCTGGCCGGTGAGATCGAAGTATGCCATCGCGATTTCCTAGCTTTCCTTGACGATGTTGACGGTAATCTCGGCGGTGACACCCTTGTAGAGGTTGAGTGTTACCTTGTGTTCGCCGAGCACCTTGAGAGGTTCATCGAGTTGGATCTTCTTCTTGTCGATGGTGAAGTTCTGCTTGGCCAGGCCAGTCTCGATATCAGCCGAGGTGACAGAGCCGAACAGATGGTCTTCATCACCCGCTTTGCGGGCGAATTCGACCGTGATGCCGTTGAGCAACTTGGCAAGACCTTCGGCATCGCCTACGACTTTGGCTTCCTTGCGGAGCCAGCTTTGGCGTTCCTGCTCGACGATCTTCTTGTTGGACTCAGTGGCGAACACAGCGAGGCGGCGCGGGAGAAGGAAATTGCGTGCAAAGCCGTCCTTGACCTTTACAACCTCGCCGCGTGAACCGAGCTTGTCGATATCTTCGCGGAGAATGACTTCCATTTACTTTTCTCCTTCCCGCGTTGCAAACGGAAGCAACGCGATGTTGCGGGCGCGCTTGATGGCGACTGCCAGACGGCGCTGAAATTGAGTGCTAGTGCCGGTCAAGCGGCGCGGCACAATTTTGCCACGTTCGGACACGTACTGGCGCAAGAGGTTGATGTCTTTGTAGTCGATGTAGTCGATCTTTTCGACCGAGAAACGACAAACTTTCTTACGACGGAAATACTGCTTCTTGTTGACGATGTTCGCCTTGTCACCACCGGTGGGGCGCATCGAGGCCGCAATTGGGCGGCCGCCTCTACCTTCAGCCATGATTCTGGTTCTCCTTTATCGCTTCCACGGATTATTCAGCGGCCGGAGCAGTGGCTTCGGCGGCAGGGGCTTCGGGGGCAACCGGGATTTCCGGTTCATCGGGCTTGCCGGGCGCGGGGATCGCGGGTTCGACAGGCAACGCGGGGGCCGGTGCACCAGAGCCAGGGGCGCCAGGTCCGGGGGCAGGGGCAGCGGGCATTGCGACAACCTGGGGCTTGCGTGCAGCGCGCTTTTCGCGACGCTTCTTGCGCTTCTCAACCCACTTCATCTCCTCGTCGAGACGAACGGTCAGGTACTTGATCACCAGGTCGTTGACGCGCAGGCGGCGTTCAATTTCCTTGATCGTGACACCGGTGGCTTCAAAGCGCAGCAGGATGTAGTATCCCTCGAGATAACGGCCAACCTGATAAGCCAGCTTGCGAGTGCCCCACTTTTCAGTGATTTGCACATTGCCGCCGTCCTTCACGATCAGTTGCGTGATTTGTTCCACCAGCGGATCGACCAACTCGTCGGTCGAGTCGGGTTTTACGATAAACAGTTCTTCGTAAAGTCTGAGACTCATTGTTCCTCTTCTTTTGAGCCTTGGGCGCGACGATTGAACCTCGTCATGGCCTTTTCGGCGCCTTCGGCAATTATGGACTCTATGCTTGACGATGCCTCGTCCAGCCAGAGATCCAAATCGGCACGCATGCTCTTGGGGATGACCGCGAGCACATAATGCCTGGCTTTTTCGCCTAATACAATCGGCCCGCCGCCAAGCGGGGAGCCCGGATTGATACCAAGCCGGACCCGGGTGAATTCTTCCGTGCGGATGGTAGAGATGATCGATTTCATCCCATTGTGTCCGCCGGCCGAACCGCGCGCCCGGATTCGCAGGTTGCCCCACTCGAGCGCGAGTTCGTCAAAAACAACAATCAGGTTGGCCGGAGTCAGCTCGTACTTGTCGAGGAGCTGTTTCACAGCCGGCCCGCTGAGATTCATAAAGGTCAGCGGTTTGGCGACAACGACGCGGTCACCCTTCACGTCTCCTACCCCAACCAGCGACTGGCATTCGGGGTGGGAGATCCTTAGACCATTTCTCAAAGCAAAACGGTCTAAGGTCAAGAAACCAACATTGTGGGGAGTCCACTCATACTCGGAGCCAGGATTGCCAAGACCGACGATGAGCCAGGACGCCACAAGAAAACCAGTTACTTCTTCTTGGCCGGGGCCTTGGCAGCCGGAGCAGCCTTGGCAGCCGGGGCGGCCTTGGCGACGGGAGCGCCCTTGACAGCCTTCGCTGCCGGAACGACTTCGTCCTTCTTGCCCTTCTTGGCCACTTCGGGTTCGCCGGCCTTGGCTTCGCCTTCGACAACTTCTTCGGCGCGCAAGGCAACGACGTGGGATATCACGAGTTCTGGATCCGACAACAGACGCATCGAACCGCTGAGCGGGATGTCCTTGCCGCGGATGCTTTCGTTCAGCTTGAGACCGGTAACATCCATTGTGAAATGCTCTGGAATGTCGTCCGGCAACACTTCGATTTCAACTTCGCGGTTGACCAGTTCGTAGTGGCCGCCTTGCAGCTTGACGCCGACCGGCTCACCGATGGTGAGCACAGGCACGTTGACGGTGATCTTCTTGGTGAGGTCGACGCGCTTCAGATCGACGTGAACCAAGCTGCCCTTGATGGGATGGGTCTGCCAATCGAGGATGATGACCGGCGTGACCAGGCCTTGAACGTCGAGGTTGAAAATTGTATTGTAGCCGCTTGAGCTCGTGAGGATCTTGGTGATCTCTTTCGGGCTGAGCGTGAGGGCAACCGGATCGCCCCCCGTGCCATAGAGAACGGCCGGGCTCAGGTGCTGGACGCGCAGGCGGCGGGCTGCGTTCTTGCCGCGGGTTTCGCGGGTTTCGGCTACGAGGGTAATGTCTTTACGCATAAAATCTGCCTCAATTGGTCTTTCTGTCGCTTACTCGAAAAGTACGCTGATCGATGTTTCGCCATGGATGGAATCGATGGCCCGAGCTAGAAGCTTGGCCACGGAGAGCACGCGGATCTTGTCGCACCGCGCAGCTTCCGGACTCAGGGGAATGCTATTGGTGATGGCAATCTGCTTGAGATACGGAGATTCCGTAATCCTTTGGACTGCAGGTCCGCTCAATACGCCGTGGGTAGCGCAGGCTTGAACGGATAAAGCGCCCTGGCGCGCCAGCGCCTCAGCTGCCTTCACAAGTGTGCCTGCCGTGTCGATCAGATCGTCCACAAGCAGACAGTTGCGGCCTTCAACCTCGCCGATGATGTTCATTACTTCGGCTACGTTGGGTTGGTCGCGTCGTTTATCAATGATGGCCAACGGCGCCTGGAGACGCTTGGCAAATGCGCGGGCGCGTTCGACGCCACCTGCGTCGGGCGAGACCACGGTGAGGTTCTCGATCGGATTGTCTTTGAAATGATCGAGCATGACAGGGGTAACGAAGAGGTGGTCGACCTGGATATCGAAAAAGCCCTGAATCTGGGCGGCGTGAAGGTCAAGAGCGAGGACCCTGTCGGCGCCTGCGCGCTCGATCAGGTTGGCTACCAGGCGGGCTGAGATCGGGACTCGCGGTTGGTCTTTGCGATCCTGGCGGGCATAGCCGAAATAGGGGAACACGGCGGTGATGCGGTCGGCGGAGGCGCGCTTGAGGGCGTCGATGATCAGCAGCAATTCCATCAAGTGATGGTTTACCGGGGTGCTGGTGGGTTGGATTACGAATACGTCTGAGCCGCGAACATTTTCATGGACCTGGATCCAGGTTTCGCCATCGGCGAATGTTTTTACAGAAGTGCGTGCGACCTCGACGTCAAGGTGGGCGCAGATTTCATGCGCGAGCGAGGGGTTCGCGTTTCCGGTGAGGATTTTGATGCGGTCAAATCGCATGGCGCTAAGTCTTAAAGGTCGCTACTTTCCGTTCGCAAAAATCGAGACCGGGGCGGCCAACTAGCGCCATCCGTGAAGGATGATAAAGCTGTATGCCAGGCACGCTCGTAATGGCGGCGGCTGATTGTGTGAAATTTCTCCACTCGTAAAGCCGTCGCGTGCCCCGATAGTTCGGCTCTGAGCTGAGCTTCCGCTGCTGCCGCAGCTTCCGCAGTCTCGTAGAGTCCGAACAGAGTGGAACCGCTTCCGGACATTCTTGCCAGGAGGGCTCCCGTTTCCTGTATTTTTTCTAAAAGGGTATTTAGAACAGGGTGTTGTTCGAACGCAACGGGCTCAAAGTCGTTTTCGCAGTCAGCCGCCCAAACATCAAGCGGCTGATTCTCATGCACACTACGCACGAGAGCGCGAAACCTTTTTATTATCGCGAGATGAGAGTCGCGTGTCAATTCGGCCTCTGTTGGTCTTGACAGGGCTTTGTACGCGCCGGGCGTTGAGATGTGCAATCCGGGAGCAATGAGCACGCCGTGGAGGGTTGGCAAATCTAGGGTGGCGTCTAGTATTTCACCCCTGCCTGAGGCTTCCGCGACGCCACCGAGAAGGAAGAATGGCGGATCTGAACCCAACTTACTTGCCAGGCTATGTAGAAATTCAAGTGAACAGGGGTGATCGAGGAGGACGGGAAGTGCGAGCAGGATCGCCGCGGCGTCGGTCGAGCCTCCGCCGAGCCCACCGCCCATGGGGATGCGTTTGTCTATGTGGATCCGAATTTTGGCTTTGATGCCTGCGTATGCGAGCCACAGTGAAGCCGCGCGGGTGGCCAGGTTTTCTCCTGGAATTTCGACGTTGCTGGTGGTTTCAATGTGCGTTTCGGTGGCTCTCGCCGCATCGATTGCGATCGAGTCTGCCAAGGATATGGTTTGAAACAGCGTCGCGATCTCATGGAAGCTATCCGCTCGCTTGTAAACCACCTTGAGTGCGAGGTTGATTTTGGCGAAGGCGGGAATTTCAAGCATTAGTAGTGAAGGAGGGAGAAGATGTTGTTGCCTTGAAGACGGCTGCGGCCATTCAAGAAGTCAAGCTCAATCACAAAGCTGAGGCCATGAAGTACTCCTCCGGCTTGCTGCACCAAGTCGGCAACGGCTTTTGCTGTTCCCCCGGTAGCAAGTACGTCATCAATGATGAGAACCCGCTCGCCCGGTTGTATGGCATCTTCGTGGATTTCCAGTTTGTCCGTGCCATATTCGAGTGAATATTCCATCTGGCGGGTTTTGTAGGGGAGCTTGCCTGGCTTACGCACAGGAACGAAGCCAGCGCCAAGTGCGTAGGCAACTGCTGGAGCAAAGAAGAAGCCGCGGGCCTCGATGCCGACAACAGTGTCAATTTTCGCGCCGGCGTATTCGGCAGAGAGCGCATCGAGCGTTTTTTTCAATCCCGCAGGGTTCTGGAGAAGGGTGGTGATGTCGTAAAAATTAATTCCAGGCTTGGGAAAGTCCTGGACTTCCCGGATCATAGCTTTGAGGTCGTTCATCGGATATGAAATCCATCGTAGCGGACGATCTCGGCGGATTGCTCATCTACGGTTCGAACTTCCGCCAGCATAGGACCGCGGCGGACGTAGCCCGAGAGTGAGCTTAAGCTTTCATCCTTCCCCACTGCATGAACTTCAACTGAGCCGTCAGTAAGATTTTTAGCGTAGCCGGTGAGCCCGAGTTTTAGGGAATGCTTCTGGATGTAATTTCTAAACCCAACCCCCTGTACCCGGCCACTGACGACCCACCTGCGAGAACTCATTTCCTCATGATAAATCGATTGGCAATCGGGCTTGTACCGTAAAGTGTTTGGAATTTTGCTCCGATTTAGCTCGGTAGAGGAATGGCCTGGCTGAGGGGAAACGCACTGGACGGCAACTTGACTTGCAGTATATGAAGCAGTCAAACTTGCAGTGGATGAAACTACTAAACCCACGGCGAGGTCCAGAAGGTAAAGCTATGAAAAGAATATCCTTGCTACTTGCATTGGCGACAATTGGAACCCTGAAAGCGCAGACAGGCGGATCGCCAATGGGTGGGTTTGGCGGGCCTGCTGTATTGGGTAGAGGCACAGGTTCTGGAACAGGGCAGCGTGGCGGTGCAGATCTGGGCATCAGTTTTTTTGCAGGCATGATGGCTACAATTGACAGCGGGCTAACGGGCTTGAGGCTCGATCCGAGCGGCAGCTTGTCAAGCAATGCAGGCAAAGGGGTTGACGGCTTTGCCGGGGTGTTTGGAAGCAAGCGGCTGAAGCGGGGTTCCGTAGGAATTAACTACAGTGGTCATTACCGACAGTATTCTGGTGCAGGGTCTATAACTGGAACAGACCAGTCTCTGGGGCTCTACGCTTCTCGCCAATTATCAAAGCGAAGCACGCTTCAATTTAGCGCCAACGCAATGACTACCAATCGCCCTTTTGGATTTTCTATCTCTGGCATAAACACTGACCCCAGCGCTTTCACATTGTTTAGCCCGGTTGGCGAACTCTTTGACAACAGGATATATTTTTCAAGTGGAAGTGCAGAATACAGCGTTCAGAAATCTGCGAGATTATCCTTCTCACTGGGCGGGCAAGGGTTTATAACTCGCCGAACAGGGAAGGTCCTGTTTGGTGTGAATGGAGGCGCCGCAACGGCCAGCGTCGCATACCGACTAACCAGGCGGCAGACAGTTAACGTTGGGTACCAATTTCTGACTTTCAACTTCACCCGTAATTTCGGCGACTCTTACGGGAATGGTGCGTTTGGCGGTTACTCCATACAATTAGGCAGGCGTGCTCAGTTGGGTCTGCAGGGCGGATTCTATCGATTGGAATCACTCGGTTTAAGAACTGCTAATGTGGATCCGATTATCGCAGCCCTAATTGGAATTTCTACTGTTCAAGAGGTATTCCACAGCATTTCAATTCTGCCGACAGCGGAATTGAGCCTTCAATACAAAGTTTCGCGGTTCCACAGCCTAGGCGTTAGCGGCGGCATTACCGCGTCGCCCGGCAATGGTGTGATCAACACCTCGCGCAATACCACTGGGGGTGTGAGTTATACCTACTCGGGAATCCGCTCGGTCGGACTTAGTGCAGCAGCTTACTACTTGAAAATGGCGAGTTTGATTGCAGGCAACCAGGAATTTTCTTCAATACAAGCAAGTGGCAATGCGAGTAGGCACATTACTGAAGGCTTCTATCTCAGCTTGTCAGCAGGAAATCGAAAGTTTTTGAACAGCAACACAAACACGTTTGCGCGCAACTCCTATTTCGCAACGGTAGGAGTCACATGGAGTCCCAAAGAAGTTCCCATTTCGATTCGATAGTGGATTTGGCTATTGGCTTCGACTGGAAGACGCTTGCGCGATCCACTGCAGACGTTCCATCAGGTTTTGCGGAGATTCGCTCCACAACCTTCGGTCTTTTACAGCCACGGCGTCTGACCATTCGGCATTGAGTCGAAGAAGGCTCTTTATGTTCGACTGGTAGTAATGGAGAATGGAAGCGTCATCCGAGTCAAGAGGGAGAAACAATGACTCGATACCGAGTTCAGCAAGGATAGACTCGTTCCGCTCACTGGGGTATTCTGGGCCAAAGAAGAAAAGATTGACCCTGGTCGGTTTGAGTCGCCAACCTTCAGGCAGGTTCTGCCAGAGATCCCAAAAAGCCTCTACTTCAAAGCAGATGTCTGACGATCGCCATTTCTCCATGTCGTCGGTCAAAACTTCAAATTGAGTGGGAAGTTCATACACCTGCTCGAGCAATGCCGGCTCGGTGGGATCAACCGCCGACACCCGGAAATAACATTGCGGGGATTGTGTTGAAAAAGGAAAGTTCCTGAGGGCAACCGCAAAATTGCGGTGCATGTTCATGGCGGAGTGGCGTTCCAGCCAGAGTGAGAGATAAAGTCGATCAGCCATCCAAACTCGATGGTAGCGCGGACTTTGAAAATTCGACGAAGGATACAAGATTGCAAAACGAGAATGAAGCTTGGTGCGGCGTGCTAGTGCTGGACAAGCCGGCCGGCTGGACATCGCATGACGCCGTAAACAAGATGAGGCGGATTGCGGGCACCAAGAAGATTGGACATTTGGGCACGCTGGATCCGCTGGCGACTGGCGTTCTGCCTCTTGTTGTCGGACGAGCGACGCGACTGGCTCAATACTACGGCAAGGACAGAAAAGCTTACCGGGCGACGATTCGATTTGGCTACTCGACCGACACGTATGACCGGGAGGGCGAAGCGACTTCGCCAGTCACGCCAGTCGAACTCGACCCCGTACACGCGGAAATACATCTGGCTGCATTTCGAGGCCGTTTTGCTCAAATGCCACCCGCGGTATCGGCTAAGAAAATCAATGGAGTTGCGGCATATAAGTTGGTCCGCCAAAACAAGCCAGTCGAACTTAAGCCCGTCGAGATCGAAGTCTTCCGTCTTGAAATCGAGGCGATTCAAGGTGCTGACCTCTTTCTTAAGATTGAGTGTTCAGCAGGAACATACGTCCGTTCGATCGCTCACGATCTAGGCCAGAGAATGGGTTGTGGCGCGTTTGTTCAAGATCTGCGTAGAACGCTGAGTGGCGAGTTCTCGATTGAAGACGCCTATACTCTCGAGGTGGTTGAATCGTTAGCCTCCAGCGGAAACTTTGCAGAGGCACTTTTGCGCGGTGAGCGGCTATTGCCATCCATACCAGTAGAAACTGTTGATTTGCTGACGGAAGCTCAGATCCGGCAGGGCCGCGATTTCCGGACGTCACCCTTCAGAATTACGCAGGCGGCACGATTGGTGAAGGCGATGAGTCAGAGCGGTGAGTTGATTGCAATCGGCGAGCAAAAGCTACCAAATCTGTATCATCCTGTGTTGGTGCTCTAGCATGGACCTTTCCGCTTGCTCACCCATCCAGGCTTGTTCGTCTGCCGGCTACGAGCAATCGCAAGGCTATCCGCGGGCACGGTTTCTGTCACGACGCTGCCGGCAGCTACATAACTATTGGCTTCGATCTTCACAGGAGCCACGAGTGTAGAATTGCTGCCGACGAAGGCGCCATCGCCAATCACGGTCGGATGCTTGTTCACCCCGTCGTAGTTGCAAGTGATCGTGCCCGCGCCAACATTGACTCCTGCTCCAATCTCGCTATCACCCAAGTAGGCTAAGTGCATTGCCTTTGAACCGGCGCCGAACCGGGTCTTCTTCAGTTCGACGAAGTTGCCAATATGTGCGCCTTGTTCAACATGATTGTCCTGCCGCAAGCGGCTGAAGGGGCCGATCTGTGCTCCTGAATCGACAATGGATGTTCCGACCAAGCAATACTCCCCAATGCTGACTCCATCGGCGATTGTGCTATCGCGAATGACGGAACCAGCGCCGATTCGACAGTCAGAACCGATTCTGGTTCGCCCCAAAATTTGCGTAAATGGCGCAATGGTCGTGTCCTGCCCAATTTCAACGCCAGCGTCGATTGCAACAGTCTCCGGCTGCAGAATGGTAACTCCATCCAGCATGAGTTGCCTAGTCTTGCGCCGTCTAAGTATGCGGTCCGCTTCTGCAAGTTCCAGTCTCTGATTGATGCCCAGAATTTCGTTGGGATCGTCGAGCACCAAGGCAGCGACAGTATGGCCCGCGGCGCGAAGGATCTCCACAAGATCCGTGAGATAGATCTCGCCAGATGCAGGATTGGGCTGGATCTCACCGATATGTTTCCAAAGCAACGCCGTCTGAATGCAGTAAAATCCTGAATTGATCTCGCTGATCTTTTTCTGTTGTTCGCTCGCAGCTTTCTCTTCCACAATCGATAGAACCGATCCATCTTCAGCGCGAACAATGCGGCCATAGCCTGTGGGTTGATCGAGGAGCGTTGTGATCAGTGTGGCCGCAGCGCCACTGGACTGCTGGCTTGCCACCAACCGGCTGATCGTTGCCGGCGTCAACAGCGGACAGTCGCCATAGAGAATCACCGTCAAGCCATCCTCACCGGCGTTGTCGCGGCAGATCGCCACCGCATGACCGGTTCCGCGTTGCTCGGTCTGAATCGCGAACCGGCAGCCGCGAGTTCCAAGCAATGCTTTGACCTCCGCGGCCTGATGGCCGACGACCACAGTTGTACTTGCCGCAGGAATCGAAGCGGATGCTGCGTCGAGCACATGCTCGACCAACGCCTGGCCGCCGGCTTCATGAAGCACCTTCGCCTTGCGGCTTTTCATTCTGGTTCCAAGCCCCGCGGCGAGGACGATTGCATGAAGATTTGAACTTGATGGCATTTTTCGATTACCTTTCAGATTGGCTGCGTGCAAGGCGCGCTTCGCCAGCAAGCTCCATCGCAACGCGGGCTATCGCCACAGGATCGTGGCGGACTTTCTGCGACTTGGCGAGCAGCGGCCTTTCCACGACCTCAATGCCCATTTCAGTAATTCGAGGTGAGTCGGGCTCGACTGGGTAGACCTTTTCGGCGGCATACCTGCGCCGGTGCACACCGCTCAGGGGCGTAGTGTTCAGGATTACCCGCTGAATGGCGCCCTTGCCCCCGTGTGCGTGCATCGCATTGACGTGATCCGAGGCGGAGTAGTACATGGTCTCCCACGGCTGCCACATCAAATTGCAGAAGTAGGCTTTGAGCGCTTTGCTGCGCCGGATCGCCGCTGGCATTCCATCCACCAACAGGTTTGGAATCACGCTGGTGTAAAGACTGCCTGGCCCCAGTGTGATCAGATCCGCCGCTGCAATGGCATCGAGGGCGTCACGCAACGGCTTCACCTTGCCTTGCGTCAGTTCCAGCCTGACGATGCGGCTGCGGCTCTTAGTGATTCTGGTCTCACCCTCGACAATTTTTCCATCGCTCATAATGGCTCTCAGCCCCACGTTTTGGCTGGTTGAGGGATAGATTCGCCCGCAAATCGCTAATACCTCGCTTGAGACCTTTACAGCGTGAGGGAAGTCTCCGGTAACGTGAGTGAGGGCGGTGAGGAAAAGATTGCCGAAGCTATGGCCCAGCAACCCACGACCTGAAGAAAACCTGTATTGAAACAATCGAGCGAGCAATGCCTCGTCTTCGCTCAACGCAACCATGCAGTTGCGAATATCGCCGGGGGGCAAGATGTCGAACTCCCGCCTGAGCCGTCCAGAGGAGCCCCCATCGTCAGTCACGGTGACGATCGCGCAAATATCGACCAGCCCTTGCCTGGCGTATTGCTTCAGCCCTTGAAGCAAAGTGGACAGTCCAGTTCCGCCACCAATAGCGACAATCCTCAGAGGCCCGGCGGCATCTCGGTAGCCAGGAGGAGGAGCTACCATTGGCTGCTAGTTCGAGCCGCTCAAGATCTCCCGGATTGACGGATGCTGCATGAGCTCGGCAAAGTCGGGATCATTGTGTGCGGTAACGCGATTTCGGGGGGAAATCTCAATGGCGCGCTTCAAGTGGGTGACAGCAGAACTGACATCCTGTTTGAGCCCCAATACGAGCGCCAACGCGTAATGCACATAGTCAGCGTCGTCCTGCTTGAGCGCTTTTTCAAAGCTGGCCTGAGCACCTTCGAGATCCCGCTTGTTCATTTGGCTAATCCCGTAGTTGTAAAGGTCCTCGGCATTCTCAAGCTTTGCGGCAGGCTTGGCAAGCCTCTGCTGGCACATCAGCAGGTGCTGACGCGCAGCGTATCCAATTTCTTTGACTGGGCCATCCAGCGATGACTCAAACAGTTGCTTCGCTTTCGCAAAGTCGCGCATATGAAATGCCTGCATAGCCGAGTCAAAAGACTTTTGCTGCGCTGATGGTTCCGGGGTACTCGCCTGTGCGCGGCTTGCCGATTTGGCCGCCGCTTTCGTGTTGCTCTTCTGCATCGAATTCCTATTATCCGCAGGCTCATCCGCAGCGAGCCCACCGCCATATTGTAGCGCCCTTATCGGCTCTCGTTGAACACGCTCACTCCGGCGATGCGACGGTAGCCCATGCGCCGATACAGGCTCTCGGCAATTTCACTCGATTCAAGAACGCTGGCGCGCAGCCCTGTGAGGGCCGATACCTCCTCAATCGCATGGCGAACGATGGCCTCGCCAATCCCCTTGCGTTGAACCTCTGGCAACACTGACACTCCGTATACTCCAAGCACTCCATGAGCCGGCATGATGCAAGCGGTTCCTAACGCGCGGTTGCCAGAGTACGCGACGAAACCGCGCATCGACCCAGACCAATAGTCCGTGGCGTGATAGACGTCCAGGAAGGTGGCGAGAGGAGTGCGAAATGCGACGGCCATTACGTGGCAGAAATCGAAGCGTGAGGCCGGAGCGGAAACCGGGAAGATCTCAAGCGTTGGCAGCTTGCGTGTTGAGGGCGCTAGTTCCGGGGCGTACATGCCGGCTCCCCGGGAAATCACTTTGGTTCCGAAGCGTTCCAGCATTGACGGCAGGCGACCCAGGAGAATTTCAGGTACAAGATACTCAACCAGCCAAAGACTCCAACGGGCGCGCCGCCTCTTGTACATCGCTTCTACATAGTCGAGCTTCAACTTCAACTCTGCCTCAGAATGCACGGGCCGTGTGAGCAGTACCGAATTGAAGACGGCCCCTGGGAGCCCAGAGTAAATGCAAAGCAACCCATCATCCTCCCAAACTTCCGCTGAATCACGAACAGTCGCGAACGTGCGCATCGTATCCAGGAGATTGGCTAGCAAGAACCCTCGTTGTAATTCAATCTCATCCATCGACATTGCCTTTACAGGAGATTCAACGGGTCCACATCAATGACAAGGCTGGTAGCCGGCCAGTTTCGATCGGTAGCCAGCTTGCGGATTCGGTCCAGTATCTCTGCCAGCCGTTTGCGTTGTGCCGCCTTGACCAACATCTGATAACGAAACTCCTTGTTCACCCGGGGAACCGGAGCTTCGGCTGGCCCCAGGATTCTAACTCCATCCTTCTCGTCTTTCAGCAGCTCTGCGATCTCTCCGCTCATCCGGAGCGCCTCTTCCTGCTTCTCGCTTCGAAAGATCACATTCGCCAGAGAGGCAAACGGAGGGTATCGCATCACCTTGCGGAATTGCAATTCCTTGGCATAGAACAACTCATAGTCCTGCACTGCGCTGAACCGAACCGCGTAATGTTCTGGATTGATCGTTTGTAGGACCACGATGCCCGGCAGGCCCCCACGACCCGCCCGGCCTGCCGCTTGTGTGAGCAGTTGGAACGTGCGTTCTGCCGCGCGAAAGTCAGGCATGCCCAGTCCAATATCGGCGTTCACAATACCCACCAGAGTGACATTCGGTATGTCATGTCCCTTGGCAATCATCTGGGTCCCCACGAGGATATCGAAACTTCCCTCACGAAATCCATTCAGAATGACTTCGTAGTCCCCTTTGGAATTGATTGTGTCGCGATCCATTCTCGCGATGCGGGCATCGGGGAATGCTTCGCGGAGTTCTTCTTCAATCCGCTCGCTGCCGCTACCGATGAACTGTATGTGCTCGCTTTCGCATTTCACACATTGCTGCGGAACTTTCTCAGAATAGCCGCAATAGTGACAGAGCAACCGGCGATCGCGCCGATGGTAGGTAAGAGTGACGGAGCAATTGACGCATTCCACCTTGTACCCGCAACTGCGGCACGCGACGAAGCTTGAGAAACCGCGCCGGTTCATCAGAAGCATGGATTGTTCGCCGGCAGCCAGCTTTTCTTTGACCGCTTCAATCAACCGGCGTGAGAAGAGCGAGTTCTTCTTCGTTTCGAGAAACTCCTGGCGCAAGTCGATGATCTCGACAACCGGCATTGGTCGCTGCTCGATCCGTTCAGGCAACAGGAGGCGTTCATACTTGCCACGATCCGCATTCTGTCGCGTCTCAAGTGAAGGTGTGGCACTGCCCAACACGACAACAGCGCCAATTTGCTGGGCCCGAACTACGGCAACGTCGCGGCCGTTATAACGAGGCGCCTCTTCTTGTTTGTAGCTGCCATCGTGTTCCTCGTCGACGATAATCAAACCCAGATCCGGCATCGGTGCGAAGACAGAGCTTCGAGTACCCACTACGACCCTTGCCTCTCCACGGCGAATGCGCCTCCAATACTCGGCCCGTTCGCTCTCGCTGAAGGCGCTATGGAGTATGGCCACCTGCTCGCCGAAGCGCAAAGCGAATTGTCCGGCCACTTGAGGAGTGAGTGCAATTTCAGGCACCATTAACAGCGCACTCCGGCCTGCCGCTAGAGCGTCTTCAATCGCCCGCAGGTACACTTCGGTTTTCCCGCTTCCAGTCACGCCCTGCAGCAGGAAGGCAGCGTAGCCGCCCGCATGAATGGCCTTGTTCAATCGCTCGTGGGCCTGCTGCTGCGAAGGATTGAGCTGATGAGGAGGTCTGTCGGCCGCCATTCGGATGGCACTCATTCGTGGGGTGACTTTCACCAACAGCCGGCGCGCAAGACTGCGGGCGCTCTGGCTGGCATTCTTCACCAGGACTTCAAGTTCATCGAGAGGATGAATGCCCGGATGCAGATGCAGATAGGCAAGCAGTTCTCGCTCCCATTTCGGCAACTTTTCCACCGGCTCGGCGGCGATGCCTTCCACGTTCAGTTTCGTCGCTGGCGCGCGTAAAGGGTCGCGCTCGCGAGCCTCCTCGTGTACGCGTAAATACCCCTTCCGCTGAAACTCCCTGACGATTCCAGGCGCTTCTGGTGTGCGGCGACGCAAACCCTCAATCGACATGGGCCTCTCGTCCAGCAGTTTTAAAACAATCAAGGCGGGATCTTCGGCAGCGATAATTCCCAACATGCTTTGCCGTGCGAGGTCACGCCCATCATCGGTCAATGCAAACATCCTGTTGCGCTTCACTTCGCCGCCGAGGGGCGCCATGATGCGGAAGACTTCGCCGACCGGCGCCAGGTAGTAGCGGGCTACCCACAACCCAAGCGAGATGAGCTTGGCATCGAAGATCGGTTCCGGGTCCAAGACCTTTTCAATTGGCCTGACGTTGTACTCAGGTTTGGTGTCATGCAAACGAAGAATGGTTCCGGCCAACTTGCGTTGCTGAAAGGGAACCAACACGCGGCACCCTTCGAGGGCTGTTTCACGAGCATCGCCGGTCAACGCATACGTGAACGGTTGATCGAGTGGCACCGGAAGACAGACATCGCAGTAAAGTGCCATTGGGGCGTTAAAGCAGCCGAAAGGTATTCTTGAGGGTCGGGTAGAGTGTGCGATAAACCTCATGACGAGAGGAGTAGGCGAGTGTCTCACGCGGCCTGGGATCCGTTGCGGTGACTTCAACAATACAGGCATCGCATGCTTGTTCGACTGATTCGAAACCGCCTGTGCCGACCATGGCGAGCAACCCCGCACCATAGGCAGAACCTTCTTGAGAATCAAGAGTGGCCACACGGCGCGAGAAGACATCGGCAAGCACCTGGCGCCAAAATGGGCTTCTGGCGCCGCCTCCCGATGCACGGATTCGCTGCAGATCGACGCCGATTTCCAAAATCACATCCATGCAATCGCGTTGAGAGAAAGTAACTCCTTCGACGATGCTGCGGATCAAGTCGCGACGAAGGTGACGTGCAGTGAGGCCGATCCAGCCTCCCCGCGCGTAAGCATCCAGGTGGGGAGTGCGCTCGCCCATCAAATAGGGCAGCCAAAACAGTCCGCCCGAACCGAGCTCGGCCGATGCCGCCTCCGCCATCAGTTCATCGTAGGTTGAGGCCGGGGCAAGATTGTTGCGGAACCATTGCAGGCTGAGGCCGGCACCCTGGGTAACTCCCATGACATGCCACTTGCCTGGAACTGCATGGCAAAACGTGTGAACGCGCCCGTCCGGATCATAGGCGGGACTATCCATATGAGCGAATACGACGCCTGAAGTTCCGAGCGTGCAACTGGCAATGCCACTCTTGACTATGCCGTTGCCGATTGCGCTGGCGGCTTGGTCTCCGGCGCCGGCAACCATTGGGGTGCCAGCTCGAAGACCTGTGGCGTCAGCTGATTCTTTCGTGACCCGACCACACACCTGAGCACTTTCAAATACGGGCGGGAACCATGCAGGATTCAGTCCGATTGCGTCGATCATTGGCCGCGACCAAACGCGATTGGCAACATCGAAAATACCGGTTCCGGATGCGTCGGACACATCCTGGCCCAATTCGCCTGATAGCTTGTAGCGAACATAGTCCTTGGGTACAAGCACAGTCCTCAACTTCGCATAGCTGGCGGGATCGTTGTCGCGGACCCAAAGCAGCTTGGGCAGAGTAAATCCGGTGATTGCAGGGTTTGCCGTCCATTGCACAACGCGATCCCGGCCGACCTTGGAATGGATCCAATCCACTTGAGCCTGACTGCGCTGATCGCACCAGAGCAGACTCGGGCGGATGACATGGCCATCTGCGTCGAGCATCACCAGCCCATGCATCTGGCCCGAGAAACCAATGCCCTGAATATCCTCACCACTGGCATTCGCTGCCGCCATCGCGCCGCGTATGGCGGCCTGAGTCGCACGCCACCAATCGTCCGGGTCTTGTTCAGCCCAGAGCGGCTTTTCCATTCGCATCTCAGCGTGCGGCTCGGTGTATGCGCTCACAATGCGTCCTTCCGCATTCAAAAGAAGGGCGCGCGTGCCGCCGGTGCCAATATCAATTCCTAGCCAATACATGATTTGAGTTCTCGAATCCTATCACCAGCGGATGCTTACAGGCGGTCGCGCTGTGCCTGAAAGGGCAAATACGCCGCGCCGAAGAGTCCAGCCTGATTGCCCAATTTCGCCTTTTCAATCCGGGTCTTGGTTTTGCGGTAGGTAAAGCTACGCCTGGAAACCTGTTCGATCATCGCAGGCGCGAAGAAATCCCATGCGGGCAGCGGGCCACCGCTGAGCAGATATAGCGGGAAATTGAAGGTATTGATCAGCATGGCCAGAGCAATGCCGAGAGCTTCGCCCATCGATTTGAAAATCTGTTGTGCCTTCCAGTCTCCTGCTAGCGCAAGCTTGTAAATGTCCTCAGCCGTTGGGTTCCGATGAGGCGTGACGCGCATCAATTCGGCAGTGCATGTGATCGCGGTTGCGGAGGCATGTTTTTCAAGACAACCTATGTTGCCGCAGCCACAGGGGTTGCCATTTGGCACAACGGTGATGTGGCCCAATTCCCCAGCCATCCCAAGGAACCCATGCATAACGCGATTCTTGTAGATGATCCCGCCGCCGATTCCTGTACCGAGAGTCAGCAAGAGCAAATCATCCACATCAGTGCCAGCGCCGATCCAGCTTTCCCCCAACGCAGCGGCATTTGCATCGTTCTCGAGAATCACCGGAGCCCCCAGGCGGGCTTCGATGTCGTCTCGCAAAGGGATGTCTTCGAGGAAGGCGAGATTGTTGGAATTCAAGATGATGCCCTTCTCCATGAGGATGAAGCCCGGGACGCCAATACCAACACCGGCGAATCGGCCCACCAGTTGCTTCGAGCGCAATTCCTGAATGGAATCGACAATCTCGCTGATCACGTACTCGCGTCCCTTTTCAGGGCTGGTGCTGGCCGACACCTGGGCCAGCAAGTTTCCGTCCTGATCCACAGCGGCCGCGCGCAAATTGGTTCCGCCCAGGTCGACTCCGATTGAATATTCAGTCACCTTGTCAGGCTAACAGCACGTCCTACTTTAGTGGACACCTGCTAGTCGCGCCAGGGCTGGTAGACCACCAATGCGTTGTAGCCCCGGGATGAATAACTTCCGGCTGAGGCATTCATCTTCGGGCTCCAGACCCGTCAATTCCGCCTGCAGTTCTATTCCGTCGGTCGACGCTGCGCCAGCAGCGAGGCACCAGGGCCCAGCCTCTGCCAAACAAATCAGTCGAGGCTTGCCGTGGCCCAGGCTGGCAACATTGTGAATGGCAGCGACCAATTCCCTCACCCTTTTCGCGTCGCCGCTGTAGTTGAATGTCAGATCTGAGCGATTGCGATCTTTCCTCCACCGAAAAGGCGGCTTCGAGAGCTGAACAAAGTGTATTGACTTACCCTGCGCTTTCAAGACCTTTGCTTGAGTTGATTTCCGGGCAGCTTCGATCCAGTCTGGATGCACCAAAAGCGCGTCTCCACCGGCGAAGCCCGTCTGAATTCTGATCTCCGGTGAACGATCCTGGTAGTCGCCAATGCCCAGCAACAACCTCAGCCTGAGCCGAATCTCGTCGTCTGTTGCCGATTCGCTTTGAGACTTTGCTTCATTGCGCCATCTGGCAAACTTTTGTCCGCCGTCCGCTTGCGCTGGAACTCCAATCAACAGCTTCCGCAGATCCATTCCAGATAAGTCAGTCTCCGCGACACTCTCAGGCTGGATGGACTTCAACGTTCTGTCGAAGAAAGGGTAGATTGCACTCCGGAGCGCGACCGGAGTGATGGTTGACACTTTAGACCGGAGAGTTGGGTGACACTTTCCGAATCTGCACGGCTGCCTGGAAACAAGCTATCGCACAAGGTTTTGGCTTTTGGATTTGGCTTTGGGCT
>Ga0163144_10001409_pt1 | contig 56953 bp, 51 predicted proteins | sample OliLak19BULKMAT1_FD_123175 | JGI IMG/M metagenome (GOLD analysis project Ga0163144, IMG submission 123175) | Freshwater microbial mat bacterial communities from Lake Vanda, McMurdo Dry Valleys, Antarctica - Oligotrophic Lake LV.19.BULKMAT1 | ecosystem: Environmental > Aquatic > Freshwater >... | reverse complement strand
TTCGCGCATGGAACCCTGGGGTTTCCCGATCCTGCTGGTGCTGCTCTTCACCAATGTGCTTGGCATGATCCTCAATCCGATGGTGCGCGCCTCGATCGGGCTCATCGAAACCATTTTTCAGCTTTAAGCGGAAGAGGCAAAGAACATGTATGCAGAACGTGTCGTCTCCGGCATGCGCCCGACCGGCGCCCTGCACCTGGGGCATTACCACGGCGCCCTGAAGAACTGGGTCAAACTGCAAAGCGAGTATCCCTGCTATTTCTTCGTCGCCGACTGGCATGCGCTGACCACGCACTACGAGGATTCGGGCTCGATCGAAGACAGCGTCTGGGAGATGGTCATCGACTGGCTCGCCGCCGGTGTTGACCCGTCGCAATCGACCTTGTTCATCCAGTCGCGCGTGCCCGAGCACGCCGAACTGCACACGTTGCTGTCGATGATTACGCCGCTCGGCTGGCTCGAGCGCGTGCCGAGCTACAAGGACCAGCAGGAAAAACTCGCCGACCGCGACCTCGCGACCTACGGCTTTCTCGGTTATCCGCTGCTGCAGGCGGCGGACGTGCTGATTTACCGCGCCAGTTTCGTGCCGGTGGGCGAGGACCAGGTGCCGCACATCGAGTTCATGCGCGAAATGGCGAGGCGCTTCAACCATGTATACGGCAAGGAACCCGGTTTCGAGGAAAAGGCGCTCGCCGCGGCCAAAAAAATGGGCAGTAAAAAGGCCAAGCTCTATCTGCAGTTGCGCAGCCGCTATCAGGAGCAGGGCGAAGCAGCGGCACTCGATTCGGCCAAGGCCCTGCTCGATGAACAACAAAACCTCGCCGTCGGCGACAAGGAGCGGTTGTTCGGCTATCTCGAGGGCGGCGGCCGCATGATTCTGGTGGAGCCCGATGTGATGCTGACCGAGGCCTCGCGCCTGCCCGGGCTCGACGGCCAGAAAATGTCCAAGTCCTACAACAACGCCATCGCGCTGCGTGAAGACCCGGAGATGGTGCAGAAGAAAATCCGCACCATGCCGACCGACCCGGCACGCGTCAAACGCACCGACCCGGGCACGCCGGAGAAATGCCCGGTGTGGCAATTGCATCTCGTCTATTCTGATGACAAGGTGCAGGACTGGGTGCAAAAGGGCTGCACCAGCGCCGGCATCGGCTGCCTCGAATGCAAGCAGCCGGTCATCGACCGCGTGCTGGCCGAGCAGGGGCCGATGCGCGAGCGCGCGCAGCGCTACATCGACGACCCGACGCTGGTGCGCAACATCGTCGCCGACGGCTGCGAAAAAGCGCGCAAGCTGGCGGTCGAGACCATGCGCGAGGTGCGTGATGCCATGGGGCTCAATTACTCATGAGCGATCTCAGGCTGGTGCAAGACCACGACCCGGCGCAGGCGAGCATACCGACGCCGCAACTCGCGCCGCACGCGGTGAAGCTGCGCGGCGAGTTGATGACCAGCATGCCGGCGGATCTGTACATTCCGCCCGACGCGCTGGAAGTGTTCTTCGAGACCTTCGAAGGGCCGCTCGACCTGCTGCTTTACCTCATTCGCAAGGCCAACGTCGATATCCTGGATATCCCGATGGCGCGGCTCACCGAACAGTACCTCGTCTATGTCGAGGCGATGCGCCACAAGAATCTGGAGCTCGCCGCCGACTACCTGGTGATGGCGGCGATCCTGATCGAGATCAAGTCGCGCATGCTGCTGCCGCGTCCGAAGGCGGCCAATGACGGCGATGATCTGGACCCGCGCGCCGAACTGGTGCGCCGCCTGCTTGAGTATGAGCAGATGAAACAGGCGGCGCAGCTCATCGACAGTCTGCCGCAGCTTGGCCGCGATTTTTATTCGGTCGAGGTGTGGATAGAAGAGACGTTGACGCAGCGCCTGCCGCAGGTCAATGCCGCGGACCTCGAGAACGCCTGGCGCACACTGTTGCGGCAGGCGCGGGTGCGCACCCACCACAAGGTCACGCGCGACGAGTTGTCGGTGCGCGAACACATGACGCAGATCATGCGCCGGCTGGTACCCGGCACCTTCGTCGAGTTTGCGCAGTTGTTCGACATCACGCGCGGCATGCCGGTGCTGGTGGTGAATTTTCTTGCCGTGCTCGAACTGACGCGCGAGACGCTGATCGAGGTCACGCAGTCCGAGCCTTATGCACCGATTTACGTGAAACTGCGCCAGCAGGCGATCCTGGAAGAATAAACGCGGCATGCATCCAGCCCTTCAAACACTTCTTTTGAATCACACACCATGCTGAATACCGTTGACGTCAAAATGGTTCTCGAAGCCGCGCTGCTCTCGACGCAGCAGCCGCTGACCCTGGCCGAACTGAGAAGGCTGTTCGAGGAGGACGTGGGCGCGGACACGCTGCGACGCCTGCTTGACGAACTGCGCTCGGACTGGAACGGCCGCGCGGTCGAACTGGTCAATCTTGCCACCGGCTGGCGCTTCCAGACGCGCATCGAGTACCAGCAGTACCTCGAGCGCGTCAGCGGCGAAAGACCGCCGCGCTATTCGCGCGCCGTACTCGAAACCCTGGCCATCATCGCCTACCGCCAGCCGGTGACGCGCGGCGACGTCGAGGATATCCGCGGCGTGGTGGTGTCCACCGACGTCATCAAAAAACTTGAAGATCGCGGCTGGATCGATACTGTCGGACATCGCGATGTACCGGGCAAGCCGGCCCTGTATGCCACCACCAAGACCTTTCTCGACGACTTGAGCCTGCGTTCGCTGCAGGAACTGCCGCCGCTGGAGGAGATTGCGAGGTCCATTGAACGCACCGAAGTCGTCCCGTCCGCGCTCGCCCCAGCGCCGCTCGCAAGCCCCGAAGAACACGCCATTGCGGGCCCCGCGCCCGACCGGGCCGCGCAGTTCGAGCCCGCAGAGGCCGAGTCCGTCGAAGTCGAGTCCGCTGCGACCGAGCCCTTCGCGCTCGGCGGCGGCGAAGGGGCTGAAGAGTCCGAAGGGACCGACGGCGCCGCCGGGTCCGCAGAACCGCTCGAGGATCAACTCGAAGACGGCGGCGGGGAGCAATCCCGCGCCGCAGACACGGCCGGCTGAGGCCGGCGGTCCGCCCAAACTGCAAAAAGCCATGGCCCAGTCGGGCCTCGGCTCGCGCCGTGACATGGAGGCGCTGATCGCGGCCGGACTGGTGACGGTCAACGGCGAGGTCGCCACCACCGGCCAGCGTGTCGGCCCGGCCGACCGTATCCAGGTGCGCGGCCGACCGGTGCGGCTCAGTTTCGGCGAAGCCGGCACGCGCGTGCTGGTCTATCACAAGCCACCCGGTGAAATCGTCAGCCGTGCCGACCCCGAAGGCAGGGCGAGCGTGTTCGATCACCTGCCCCCGATCAAGGGCGGGCGCTGGATCGCGGTCGGGCGCCTCGATTTCAATACCAGCGGCTTGCTGCTGTTCACCAATTCGGGCGAACTGGCGGAAAAGCTGATGCACCCGCGCAACGAGGTCGAGCGCGAATACGCCGTGCGCGTCAACGGCATGCTGTCGCAGGAACAACGCCGGCAATTGACGCTCAGCGTTGAACTGGAGGATGGGCCGGCGCGCTTTGACAGCATAGAAACCGGCGGCGGAACCGGTACCAACCGCTGGTACAAGGTGATGCTGCACGAGGGACGCAACCGCGAAGTCCGGCGGATTTTCGAGTCCCTCGGCCTGACCGTCAGCCGCTTGATGCGGGTGCGTTATGGCCCCATAGCCCTGCCACCGCAATTGCGCCAGGGCAAACTGCGCGACCTCTCAGCGGAGGAAATCGCCGCGCTGGAGGCCGAAGTCGCAACCAAAACACCCTGAGTGGGGGTGCCTGACGGGCGGCCAAAGTGCTGCCCGCGTTGTCTAAAAGGGATTTTTTTGCTACACTATTAAGGCTTTAGATATTGGGCTGTGCGGCCCTTTTTTTATTTGTGGCGCGAGAAATGAACGCTTTGGTCAATTTGCTGGAAACGACCCTGGCCGGTATGGGATACGAGCTGGTCGATTTTGAGCAGTCCAACCGGGGCAAGATGCTGCAGGTCTTCATAGACCTGCCGTATGTCGTTGGCGTGCCTGGAAAAAGTATCACGGTTGAGGACTGCCAGGCGGTCAGCAACCAGTTGACGCGGCTGTTTGCGGTGGAAGGCGTGGATTACGACCGGCTGGAGATCTCCTCGCCGGGTTTGGACAGGGTATTGCGCAAGCCGGCGGATTTTGAACGCTTCGCCGGTGAGCAGGTGAACATGAAAATGCGCATGCCGGTGAACGGACGGAAGAAGTTCGCCGGCGTGATCCGCAGCGTCGCTGACGGGCGGGTCGAACTGGGGATAGAGGACGGCAACGTGAGTCTTGAACTTGCCAATCTGGACAAGGCTCGGCTGGTGCCGAAAATTGAATTTTGAAGTTGAGAAGTTGGAGGTAGTGAAATGAGCCGCGAAATTCTGCTGCTGGTCGATGCCCTGGCGCGTGAGAAGAACGTGCACAAGGAAGTCGTGTTTGGCGCCCTTGAGAGCGCCATCGCCTCGGCGACGAAAAAGCGTTTCACCGAAGAGGTGGACGTGCGGGTTGCGATTGACCGTGAAACCGGCGACTTCGAGTCGTTCCGGCGCTGGCAGGTCGTGCCCGACGAGTTGGTGGAATTCCCTCCCCATCAGATCAGCCTGTCCGAGGCGGTCAGGCAGTACGGTGATGTCACCATCGAGGATTTCATTGAAGAACAACTTGAGGCGATCGAATTCGGCCGTATCGGCGCCCAGGCCGCGAAGCAGACCATTTTGCAGAAAATCCGCGACGCCGAGCGCGAACAGGTGCTGCAGGATTTTCTGGCACGCAACGAAAAACTGGTGTCCGGCACCATCAAACGCATGGAACGCGGCAACGCCATCATCGAATCGGGTCGCGTCGAGGCGATCCTGCCGCGCGACCAGATGATCCCGAAAGAGAATCTGCGCGTCGGCGACCGCACCCGCGCGGTGCTGATGAAAATCGACCGCAGCATCCGCGGTCCGCAACTGGTGCTGTCGCGCACATCGCCCGATTTCATCATCGAGATGTTCCGCCTTGAAGTGCCCGAAATCGAGCAGGGCCTGCTCGAGATCAAGTCGGCCGCCCGCGACGTGGGTGTGCGCGCCAAAATCGCAGTGCACAGCAACGACAAGCGAATCGATCCCATCGGTACCTGCGTCGGCATGCGCGGCATGCGCGTGCAAGCGGTGACCCAGGAACTGGCCGGTGAGCGCGTGGATATCGTGTTGTGGAACGCCGATCCGGCGCAGTTCGTCATCGGTGCGCTGGCACCGGCCGAGGTCTCTTCCATCCTGGTTGACGAGGACAAGCACGCCATGGACGTGGTGGTGGATGAGGAAAACCTGGCCATCGCCATCGGCCGCAGCGGCCAGAACGTACGCCTCGCCTCGGAGCTTACCGGCTGGACCATCAATCTGATGACCGAAGCCGAGTCGCAGGAAAAGAACCAGGCCGAGAGCGAAGTCACCCGCTCGCTGTTCATGCAAAAGCTCGACGTCGACGAGGAAATGGCCGACATCCTGATTGCGGAGGGCTTTACCACCCTCGAGGAAGTGGCCTACGTGCCGATCAACGAGATGATGGAAATCGAGGCCTTTGACGAGACTACCGTCAACGAACTGCGGAGCCGTGCGCGCGACGCGTTGCTGGTGCAGGCGATCGCCAAGGAAGAGCAGGTTGAGGGCATGGAACAGGACCTGCTCAATCTCGAGGGCATGGACAAGGATCTCGCAGCCACACTTGCCGCAAACAGTGTACGGACGCGCGACGACCTCGCCGACCTCGCCGTGGACGAACTCTCTGAATTGACCGGCATGGATGCCGAGCGCGCCAAGGACCTGATCATGAAAGCGCGTGCGCATTGGTTTGCTGAGGAGCAGAAATAATCATGGCCCTGACCAGCGTTTCACAATTTGCCGGCGAGTTGAAAATGCCCGCTGCCGCGCTCATCGAGCAGCTTCACGCCGCCGGCGTGGTCAAGAAGGCGGCCGAGGATACGCTGACCGAGCTGGACAAGACCAAGCTGCTCGACTACCTGCGCAAGTCGCACGGCGCCGTCGCCGAACCAAAGAACAAGATCACCCTGACGCGCAAACAGACATCGGAAATCATCAAAAAATCCGATTCAAGCGGCAAGGCACGCACCATACAGGTCGAAGTGCGCAAGAAGCGCGTGTTCGTCAAGCGCGACGCCGAAGTCGGCGGTGGCGCCGCTCCGGTGGAGGAAATCGTCGCGGTGGAGGCCGTGGCGGCGCCGGTCGCGCCCCCGTTGCCCGAGCTAAAGGCTGAACCGGCGGTAGTGGTGCCCGAAGTGGTCGCGGTGGCGCCGGAAGTCGTCGCGCCGCCACCGGCCCCCGTGGTCGCGCCGGTTGCCGCCGTAGCCGCCGCGCCGGCCGCAGCGGTTGTGTCCGCGGCACCGAAGCGCCCGGTGCATCAGATCGATCCGCAGCAACTCGAACTGCGCGAACTCGAACGCCGTCGCGACCAGAATCTTGCCGCCCGCCAGGCTACCGAGTTGCTGGAAAAGCAGGAGCGTGAAAAGCGCCTTTCCGAAATGCGCGAAGCGGAACAAATCAAACTGGCGGCGAAGGCTGCCGGCGCGGTGCCGGGGGCCCCCGGTGCACCGGCTGCCGCTGCGCCTTCGAGCGGCACCACGCTGCACAAGCCCAAGACTGCTGATGGCGCCGCCAAGGGCGACACCAAGGCGAAGAAAAAGACCGTCACAGTCTGGAAGGATGAATCGGCCAAGCGCCGCGTCATCAAGACGCGCGGTGATGTCGCCGGTGCCTCCGGCTGGCATAACCCCAAGGGCGGCCGTCACAACAAGCACGCGCCGGACGCCGAGAACACGGCCAACCAGTTCAGCGCGCCTTCCGAGCCCATCGTGCGCGAAGTGCATGTGCCCGAAACCATTACCGTGGCCGATCTGTCGCACAAGATGGCCGTCAAGGCGACCGAGGTCATCAAGGTATTGATGAAGCTCGGCAGCATGGTCACCATCAATCAGGTGCTGGACCAGGAAACTGCGATGATCGTGGTGACCGAGATGGGGCACAACCCTGTCGCGGCCAAGTTCGACGACCCGGAAGCCTATCTGGACGAGACGCCGGAGCAGGCAAGACACGAAGCCGAATCGATGACACGTCCGCCGGTGGTCACGGTCATGGGTCACGTTGACCACGGCAAAACCTCCTTGCTCGATTACATCCGTCGTGCCAAGGTGGCAAGCGGCGAGGCTGGCGGGATTACCCAGCACATCGGCGCCTACCATGTCGATACGCCGCGCGGCACCATCACCTTCCTCGACACGCCGGGCCATGAGGCGTTCACCGCAATGCGGGCACGCGGCGCGAAAGCGACCGACATCGTCATTCTGGTCGTCGCAGCCGACGACGGCGTGATGCCGCAGACCAAGGAAGCCATCCAGCACGCCAGGGTTGCCGGCGTGCCCATTGTTGTCGCCATCAACAAGATCGACAAACCGGACGCCAACGCCGACCGCGTCAAGCAGGAACTGGTCGCCGAGAACGTGTTGCCCGAGGAGTACGGCGGCGATTCGCCGTTCGTTCCGGTGTCGGCCAAAACGGGTACGGGCATTGATACGTTGCTCGAGCAGGTTCTGCTGCAGGCGGAGGTACTCGAACTCAAGGCGCCGGTCGATGCGCCGGCCAAAGGCCTTGTCATCGAAGCCCGCCTCGACAAGGGACGCGGCCCGGTGGTCACGCTGCTGGTGCAATCGGGTACGCTCAAGCGCGGCGACATCGTGCTGGCCGGCACCTCGTTCGGCCGTGTGCGCGCCATGCTTGATGAATCGGGACGCCCGATACAGGAAGCCGGGCCGTCCATTCCGGTCGAAATCCAGGGCCTTGCCGACGTGCCGCACGCCGGCGACGAGATGATCGTGTTGTCCGACGAGAAAAAGGCACGCGAAATCGCGTTGTTCCGCCAAGGCAAATACCGCGACGTCAAACTCGCGAAGCAGCAGGCGGCCAAGCTCGAAAACATGTTCGACAACATCGGCGAGGGCGCGGCGAAGATTCTGCCGCTGGTCATCAAGGCCGACGTTCAGGGCTCGCAGGAAGCCCTGCTGCAGTCACTGACCAAGCTGTCGACGAATGAAGTGAAAGTCAACGTCATTTACTCCAGCGTAGGTGGCATCACCGAGTCCGACGTGAATCTGGCGCTGACCTCCAAGGCCGTGATCATCGGTTTCAACACGCGCGCCGACGGCGCCGCGCGCAAGCTGGCCGAGGCCAACGGCGTTGACATCCGCTACTACAACATCATTTACGAGGCGGTCGATGAAGTGCGCGACGCGCTGTCGGGCATGCTCACGCCCGAGAAGAAAGAGGCCGTGCTGGGTCTGGTGGAGATTCGCGAAATCTACAAGATCTCCAAAATCGGCACTGTCGCCGGTTGCATGGTGCTCGACGGTGTGGTCAAGCGCGGCTCCATGGTGCGCCTGCTGCGAAATAACGTCGTCATCTGGAGCGGCGAACTCGATTCGCTCAAGCGTTTCAAGGACGACGTTCGCGAGGTCAAGGGCGGATTCGAGTGCGGCCTGTCGCTGAAGGGCTTTAACGACCTCGAGGCGGGTGACCAGCTCGAGACCTACGAAGTGCAGGAAGTTGCGAGGACGCTGTAATAGCGCGTCGCAAGCACCGTGGCTGCAGATCAGATTCGGACGGTGCCTGCCGCGCCGTCCGGCATTCGCAACGGTTGAACAGCCATGGCCAATAACGCGCGTCTGCGCCGCATCGCCGAACAAATCCAGCGCGACCTGTCGGAGTTGATCCGTCTCGAGGTGAAAGACCCGCGGGTCGGCTTTGTCACGCTGACCGGTGTCGATGTCACGTCCGATCTGGCCCATGCCAAAATCTGGTTCACCACACTGGGCTCAAAGGCCGAGCACGAACAGACCGGCGAGGGCCTCAACCGCGCATCCGGGTTCCTGCGCTCGTCGCTGGCGCACCGCATCAAGACCAGGACCATGCCCGAATTGCATTTCGTCTTCGACGCCTCGGTCGAGCGCGGCATGCACCTGTCGCAACTGATCGACAAGGCCGTGGCGGACAAGTCGGCGCAGTGAAGCCCGGCGAGTGAAGTTGGGCGCGGTGAAGCCCAAACGCATCACCCGTCCGCTTGACGGCGTATTGCTGCTCGACAAAGCATTGGGCCTCAGTTCCAACGCCGCCCTGCAACAGGCGCGGCGCCTTTACCAGGCCGCCAGTGCCGGCCATACCGGCACGCTCGACCCGCTTGCCTCCGGACTTCTGCCGATCTGCTTTGGCGAGGCCACAAAGTTTTCATTCGGCTTGCTCGATGCCGACAAGGAATACGAGGCGCTGGTGCGGCTGGGTGCGCGCACGAGCACCGGTGATGCCGAAGGCGAGGTCCTCGCTCGGCGCGAGGTCAATACGTCGCACGAGGCCGTTGAGCGCGTCCTCGCCCGTTTTCGCGGTGCGATTTCGCAGATTCCGCCTATGTATTCGGCCCTGAAGCGCGACGGCAGGCCGCTGTACGAATACGCCCGCGCCGGACAAACGGTCGAACGGCCGCCGCGCGCGATTACCATCTCGCGGCTGGAACTGCTCGAATTCGCGGGGGAGTCCTTTCGTATTGTCGTACGCTGCAGCAAGGGCACTTACATCCGTGCGCTGGCCGAGGATATCGGCGAGGCCCTCGGCTGCGGCGCCCATCTGGGCGCGCTCAGACGCACCGGGGTGGGGCGTTTGACCGTCGCCAGCGCCTTGCCATTCGCCTCCCTGGAGGATATGCCGCCCGAAGCGCGAGACCTGGCCTTGCTGCCGGTTGACAGCCTGATTGACGCGCTGCCCAGACTGGCCCTTGACGAGCGTCAGCAATGGCGCTTTTGCCAAGGCCAGCTGCAGCGCTCGCCGCATGACGCGGAGGGCACGGTACGGGTTTATTCCGAATCCGGACGCTTTCTCGGCGTGGCCGAAGTGGACGCGACTGCCAACCTGCGTCCTAAGCGCCTGATTAGCTTGTAGGTGGCGGCGGCAGGCCCGCCGCCGGTTTTGCGGAGGGCGTTTTGAAAAGCCTCGAGAGGCCCGCTTAAAAGCCCGGATTCTCTTGTGGAACGCTATGATTTTAAGATAGAATCCGCGCTTCATTAATTCAACGAGCGTACCGACATGCCGGCTACTTCCGCGCAAAAAGCGCAGACCATTCAGGATTACCAACGTATCAAGGGCGACACCGGATCGCCGGAAGTACAGGTTGCTCTCCTGACATCGCGCATCAACGAACTCACCGGGCATTTCAAGGCCCACGTCAAGGATCACCACTCCCGCCGCGGGCTGCTGCGGATGGTAAGCCAGCGGCGCAAGATGCTTGACTACCTCAAGCGCAAGAACGCCGACAGCTACCGCAAGCTGATCGAGCGTCTCGGCCTGCGCAAGTAAAACAAGATTCAACGCCCACCTGCCTGCAGGTGGGCGTTTTGTTTTTGGTGCGGGTAATCCGCATTCTTATTCTCCAGCCAGTAACGCCGGCGGCATCGGCTGCCTGCGATCAAAAAGGACACGACTTTGAAACCAGTCAAGAAGACATTTACCTACGGCGCGCACCAGGTGACGATGGAAACGGGCGAAATCTCCCGGCAGGCCGACGGTGCCGTAATGATCACCGTTGATGACACCGTCGTGTTGTGCGCAGTGACGGCGAAGAAAAGCGCCAAACCCGGTCAGGATTTTTTCCCGCTGACGGTTGATTACATCGAAAAAACATACGCTGCGGGCAAGATTCCGGGCGGCTTTTTCAAGCGTGAAGGCCGTCCCTCGGAGAAGGAAACACTGACCTGCCGCCTGATCGACCGCCCGATCCGTCCGCTGTTCCCGGATGGTTTTTACAATGAAGTCCAGATTGTCGCGACGGTGATGTCGGTCAACCCGGAGGTCGATCCGGATATCGTTTCCCTCATCGGTTGTTCCGCTGCCCTGACGCTCGCCGGTGTTCCGTTCAACGGCCCGATCGGCGCTGCGCGCGTCGGCTACATCAACGGCGACTATGTTCTCAACCCGACACCGACGCAGCTTGTGGAGTCCAAACTCAACCTGGTTGTCGCCGGCACCGAGCACGCCGTACTGATGGTCGAGTCCGAGGCACAGCAGTTGTCCGAAGAAATCATGCTCGGCGCGGTGGTGTTCGGCCACCAGCAGATGCAGGCCGCCATACAGGCGATCAACGAACTTGCCGACGAAGCGGGCAAACCGGCCTGGGACTGGCAGCCGCCGGCCAGGGACGAGGCGCTGGCGTCGAAAATTACCGCATTGGGCGAGACGGATCTTCGCGCCGCCTTTGACATCAAGCAAAAACAGGCGCGCTCGACCAGGATCGACGAAATCTGGAAGGGCGTGTTCGAACAACTGGGCGTCGGCAGCGAGGGTGGACCGGATGCCAACGTGGTCAAAGACCTTTGCTTCGCGCTCGAATCCAAGATCGTGCGCACGCAGATACTCGAGGGCTCGCCGCGCATTGATGGCCGTGACACGCGCACCGTTCGTCCCATCACCATCCGCACCGGCGTGCTGCCGCGCACCCACGGCTCGGCGCTGTTCACGCGCGGTGAGACGCAGGCCATTGTCGTTGCAACCCTGGGCACCGGCCGCGATGAGCAGATCATCGACGCGCTGATGGGCGAGTACAAAGACCGTTTCATGCTCCACTACAACATGCCTCCCTATGCGACCGGTGAGACCGGCCGCGCCGGCACGCCCAAGCGCCGCGAAATCGGCCACGGCCGTCTGGCCAAGCGCGCGCTGCTCGCCGTGCTGCCGACTGCGGAGGAATTCGGCTACAGCATGCGTGTCGTCTCCGAGATCACCGAATCGAACGGTTCGTCGTCGATGGCTTCGGTCTGCGGCGGCAGCCTCGCGCTGATGGACGCCGGCGTGCCGATGAAAGAACACGTCGCCGGCATCGCGATGGGCCTGATCAAGGAAGGCAACCGTTTTGCCGTACTGACGGACATCCTCGGTGACGAAGATCACCTCGGCGACATGGACTTCAAGGTTGCCGGTACCGAGAACGGCATCACCGCACTGCAGATGGACATCAAGATCGAGGGCATCACCAAGGAAATCATGCAGGTCGCGCTGGCCCAGGCCTGTGAAGCGAGGCTGCATATCCTCAACATCATGAAGGACGCCCTCGGCGCATCGCGTCAGGACATCTCGAGCTTTGCGCCGCGCATCATCAAGATCAAGATCAACCCTGAAAAAATCCGCGACGTAATCGGCAAGGGTGGCGTGGTCATCCGCGGCATCCAGGAAGAGACCGGAACGACCATCGAGATCGGCGACGACGGCACCATCTCCATCGCCTGCGTCAACGCCGACGGCGGCATGATCGCGAAGAAGAAAATCGAGGACATCACGGCAGATGTCGAAGTCGGCCGCATCTACGACGGCACGGTGCTCAAGCTGCTCGATTTCGGTGCCATTGTGCAACTGCTGCCGGGCAAGGACGGCCTGCTGCACATCTCGCAAATCAGCAAGGAGCGCGTTGCCAACGTCTCGGACCACCTCAAGGAAGGCCAGCAGGTCAAGGTCAAGGTGCTCGAGGCTGATGAAAAGGGCCGTGTACGCCTGTCGATGAAGGCCATCCTTGAGGATGCGCCCTCGCCGCAAACCTGATCCGCATGCCCTGCAGCGGCGGTAAATGAAAAAGGGCGCCTCGGCGCCCTTTTTTTTACCTGCAAAAGCGGTTTTTTTGCTTACTTCGCGACTTGCTTTTCGCGCAACTCGTCGAGCGTCTTGCAATCGATGCACAGCGTGGCAGTAGGCCGCGCCTCGAGCCGCTTGAGGCCGATTTCAACGCCGCAGCTCTCGCAATAGCCGTAGTCGTCGGAATCGATCTTGGCGATGGTCTCGTCAATTTTCTTGATCAGCTTGCGCTCACGGTCGCGGTTGCGCAGTTCAAGGGCCATGTCCGATTCCTGGCTGGCGCGGTCGTTGGGGTCGGCGAACACCGTGGCCTCGTCCTGCATGGTGTGCACGGTACGATCAATGTCCTGGCCGAGTTCTGCCTTGAGCGCTTCAAGGATTTTGCGGAAATGGGCCCGCTGCTTCGTATTCATGTACTCCTCGCCTTTTTTGGGAACATAGGCGGAGAACTGTTTGTGCAAGAGGTCGACTGACATTTGGAAACGCGCTCCGGAAACAAAATCAAGGCGACTTGATACCAGAAAAATAGCCGACCAGCAAGCCATAAATTGGCGCCAGCGCAAACAGGGACTTACGCGGTTTTCCTCTATGAAAAACCGCGCTTGCAGCAGAACAAAATTCGCGTGATTGACGCCGCTGTCCGGCGCGCTGGCAAATGCGCAAATTGCCGGCGTCGTTGCCAGACTCTCCGTGTTGCCAGACGCTTCGATTCGTTGACCATTGCCCTCGCGAAGGAGTACACTTCCCGGCCTCGCGGGGTGTAGCGTAGCCTGGTAGCGCGCCTGGTTTGGGACCAGGATGTCGGGAGTTCAAATCTCTCCACCCCGACCAATAAGGCTCCATCCACTCTCAAGTAACAAGTGGATGGGGCGGTACCCGACGGAGTGCCCGTAGCTCAACTGGATAGAGCACCGGCCTTCTAAGCCGGCGGTTACAGGTTCGAGTCCTGTCGGGTGCGCCAAGCAGTTCAGCAGGTCAGTGGTGGCTGTAGCTCAGTTGGTAGAGTCCCGGATTGTGATTCCGGTTGTCGCGGGTTCGAGTCCCGTCAGCCACCCCAACTCAATTTCCCGTGTTTCCCCGGACCGTTTGCCCTGCTCGCAGCTTCTAAGGGCAGTTGCGCGCGTTCGAGCAGGAAAACAAAATCCTCCCCCGCGCTGACTTCCAGCCACGTGAACGGCAGGCGGGGAAAGGCTTTCTCTATGGCGCGCCGGTTATGGCCGATTTCGACGATCAGCAAGCCCCCGGGCTTGAGGTGGCGCCTGGCATCGCGCAGGATGGCCCTGGCGGCTTCCAGGCCGTCCGTACCCGAGGCCAGCGCGATCTGCGGCTCATGGCGGTACTCGGCCGGCAGGCGGCGCATGCTGGCGGCGTTGACGTAGGGCGGGTTGGAAATGATCAAGTCGTACTTGCGCAGTGCGGTATTCACAAAAAAATCCGATTTGAGCAGGCGTACGCGCTTTTGCAGACTGTAGTCACCGACATTACGTTTGGCGACGGCAAGCGCAGGCGCCGAGATATCGGCGGCGTCCACAGCGGCCCTGCCGAATGTCAGCGCAGCCAGGATGGCGAGACAGCCCGACCCGGTGCACATGTCCAGCACATCGGTAATGCGGTCGGGCTTGCGCACCCACGGCGCCAGGCCCTCGTGCATCAATTCAGCGATAAAAGACCGCGGAATGATGGTCCTCTGATCGACGTAAAAACGGTATTCCCCCAGCCAAGCCTCATGAATGAGATAGGCAACGGGAATGCGCTCGGCCAGTCGGCGTCCGGCGAGCAGCGTCAGCCGCCCGAGCTCGGCCGGACTGGCGTTGCGGTCGAGGACCCCGGGCAGGCGCGTCCAGGGCAGGTCCAGCACATGGCAGAACAGCCAGGTCGCTTCTTCGCCGGCGTTGTGGGTGCCGTGGCCGTAATGCAGGCGCGACTGGCGGAATTTCGCAATCGTGTCGCGCAGCAGACTGCGCAGGGTTTGCGGGCTCGTCGCCAACGGGGAATTCAGGCCGGCAGCAGCAGTTGTTCGAGGATGCGCCCATAAATGCGGGTGAGGGGTTCGATTTCCTCGAGGGCGACATATTCGTTGAGCTTGTGGATCGACTCGTTGAGCGGGCCGAACTCGATGAGCTCTTTCGCCACCACGACGATGAAGCGGCCGTCCGAGGTGCCGCCGGTGGTGCTGACCTGGGGTTCGACGCCGGTGACTTCGCGCACGGCGCCGGCCGCCGCCTCGAGAAGCTTACCCGGTGAAGTCAAGAAAGGCTGCGCCCCGAGGGTCCACTTCAGTTGGTAGTCGAGGCCGTGGCGGTCCAGCACCTCATGCACGCGGCGCTGCAATCCGGCGGCATCGCTTGCCGTGCCAAAACGGAAGTTGAACAGCACCGACATCTCGCCCGGGATGATATTGGTCGCGCCGGTGCCGGCCCGTATGTTCGATATCTGCCAGGCGGTCGGCGGGAAGTACTCGTTGCCCTGATCCCAGACGATGCCGCCGAGCTCGGCCAGCGCCGGCATGGCAAGGTGGACAGGATTTTTCGCCTGGTGGGGATAGGCGATATGCCCCTGCAAACCCTTTACGTGCAGTGTTCCCGAAAGCGAACCGCGGCGGCCGTTCTTGATGGTGTCGCCGAAACGCGTTACGCAGGTGGGCTCGCCGACTATCGCATAGTCAATGCCCTCACCACGTGCAGTCAGGGCTTCGACCACGCGCACCGTGCCGTCAATGGCGTCGCCTTCTTCATCTGAGGTGAGCATGATCGCAACCGATCCGGCGTGATCCGGGTGCGCGGCGACAAAGCGCTCGGCGGCAATGGTGAATGCGGCCACGGAGGTTTTCATGTCTGCCGCGCCGCGGCCGTAGAGCCGGCCATCGCGCTCGGTCGGCAAGAACGGGTCTTGAATCCATTGGGTCAGCGGCCCCGGCGGCACGACGTCGGTGTGGCCGGCAAAGCAGACCACCGGTGCCTTTTCGCCATGGCGCGCCCACAGGTTGACGACACTGCCGCGCGGCATGTGGTCGACGTGGAAACCGGCGGCCGACAGGCGTGTAGCGAGTAGTTGCTGGCAACCGCCGTCTTCGGGCGTCACCGAACGTCGGGAGATCAGTTCGCGCGCGAGCGCGAGGGTGTCATCCATGTTGCGGGCCTTTGCCCGGTTCGGGCATGACGCAGTGAATCGCCTGGAAAGCCTTGCCAGGCGGGCATTTCCAGCCAGTGACCCATTGTCGCGCGAGGCTGTGATTGCGTTCAGGCCGCACGTTCACCATCCACCAGCCGGCGGAAAACCGCCTCGTCGTAGCCGACGTGTACGGCGTCGCCGCTCGCGCTGCTTGAGACGACCGGCCGCTTGATCAGGGCAGGGTGGCTGATCATCAGGCTGGTCGCGGCCTTGCCCGAGGTCACGCCTCGCTTCACCTCGTCGGGAATCGCGCGCCATGTCGTGCCGGAGCGGTTGATGAGACTGTTCCAGTCGTGTGTCTTGACCCACGCCGACAGCGCCCCGGCATCGAGGCCATCTTTACGATAATCGTGGAAACGCACCGCAACACCAGCGCCCTCAAACCACGCCAGCGTGCGTTTGATCTTGTCGCAGTTTCGAATGCCGTAGACCGTGATCACGCGCTCAAGCGGCCTTTTCACTGTCGCCCGTGTCGAGCTTGAAGTCTGCGAACGCGGTGCTGACACCGGGCTGGGTCGAGGCCATTTTGTCGGACGTGGTGGCAGTGCTGTCCTTGTCCTTGCCTGCCGCGAGACCGGCGCCGGCCTCGGTGTTGTTGATCAGCCAGAGCAGGTTGGTCGCCGAATCGGCGTTGGCAAGCGCCTCGTCCTGACTGATGACGCCGTCACGCAACAGGTTGAACAGCGCCTGCTCGAATGTCTGTGAACCCGGCGACAGGCTTTTTTCCATTGCGTCCTTCATTTCGTTGATCTCACCCTTGTCGATGAGTTCGGCCAGGTGACGGCTGTTGAGCATGACTTCGACAGCCGCAGCGCGGCCGCCCTTGACAGTCTTGACCAGGCGCTGCGAGATCACGCTCTTCAGCGTAGCCGCCAGGTCTTGCAGCAGGGCCGGGCGGTTTTCCAGCGGGTAGAAGCTGATGATGCGGTTCATCGAGTGATAAGCATTGTTGGCATGCAGCGTGGCGAGTGCAAGGTGGCCGGACTGGGCATAAGCAATCGCCGCTGCCATGGTTTCCTTGTCGCGGATCTCGCCGATAAGTATGCAATCGGGCGCCTGACGCAAGGCATTTTTCAGCGCGACCTTGAAATCGAGCGTATCGGTACCGACTTCGCGCTGGTTGACGATGGATTTCTTGTTCTGGAATATGAATTCGACCGGGTCCTCCAGCGTCAGGATGTGGCCGGGCTTTTGTTCGTTGCGATAGTCGAGCATCGCTGACAGCGAGGTCGATTTGCCCGAGCCGGTGGCGCCCACCATCAGGATCAGGCCGCGCTTCTCCATTATCACTTCCTTCAGCACCGAGGGCAGGCCAAGGGTGTCGAAAGCGGGAATGGAGCCGGGGATGTAGCGAACCACGACTGCCGGCGTGCCCTTTTGCCGGAACGCGCTGATGCGAAAGTTACCGACGCCCTCGATCGCAAACGCGGTATTGAGTTCGAGTGTGTCCTCGTATTCCTTGATCTGCTTTTCGTTGAGCACCTCGTACAGCAGTTCCCTGATGGTTTTTGCGTCCATCACCTGCTGGTTGACCGGAATGGCCGTGCCGTTGATCTTGATGTTGATCGGCGAACTGACCGACATGAAAATATCCGAGGCCTTCTTGTCGGCCATCAGTTGGAAAAGCCGTTTCATCATCGACATGGTGCTCTCTCCCGATCAAAGCATGAATCGATAGTACCGCTGCGCGCCGCGCCCTGACGCGGGCGCCCCGACCGTTGCCGGATTCAGTCGCCGCGCAGCAACTCGTTGATGCCGGTCTTGGCGCGCGTTCTGGCATCAACCTGTTTGACGATGACAGCGCAATACAGGCTGTACTTGCCGTCGGCCGAGGGCAGGTTGCCGGCGACCACGACTGAACCGGCCGGAACACGGCCGTAGCTGACCTCGCCGGTGGCGCGATTGTAGATTTTTGTACTCTGGCCGAGATAGACGCCCATGCCCAGCACGGCGTTTTCCTCGACGATGACGCCCTCGACCACTTCGGAGCGCGCACCGATGAAGCAGTTGTCCTCGATGATGGTCGGGTTGGCCTGCAGCGGCTCGAGTACGCCGCCGATGCCGACGCCGCCTGAGAGGTGCACGCCCTTGCCGATTTGCGCGCACGAACCCACCGTGGCCCAGGTGTCAACCATGGTGCCCTCATCGACATAGGCCCCGATATTGACGTAAGAGGGCATCAGCACCGCATTTTTCGCTACATATGCGCCGCGCCTTGCAACGGCTGGTGGTACGACACGAAAGCCGGCCGCGGCAAAATCCTCTTTCGACCAGTTGGCAAACTTGGACGGGACCTTGTCCCAGAAACGCAGGTCGCCACCGCCCATTTCGCCGTTGTCCTGCAGGCGGAAGGACAACAGCACGGCCTTCTTTATCCATTGATGCGTCGTCCAGGCACCGTTTATTTTTTCGGCGACACGCAACTTGCCCTTGTCGAGTCCGGCGACAACCGCGTCAACCGCATTGCGCACTTCAGTGCTGGCGTTACCGGGGTTGATCTCGGTACGGACTTCCCAGGCTTGTTCTACGATAGTTTGAGCGGACATGGTTCTTCAGAATGAAAGGGTGAATTTACTGAGACGTTCAACCGCTTCGCGGCATTCTGCGAGCGGCGCCACCAGGGCGATGCGGATGCGATCCTTGCCGGGATTGCCGGCGCTGGTTTCGCGCGCGAGATAACTCCCCGGGAGTACCGTCACATTATAGTCTCGGTACAGGTCGCGGGCGAAGCGGTCGTCGGCGATCGGCGTCTTCAGCCACAGGTAAAAGCCGCCCCCGGGCATTTGCGCGCCGAGCGGCGCGAGCAGCGGCAGCAGGGCGCTGAATTTTTCGGCGTACAGTCGCCGATTGGCGCGGACATGGTCCTCGTCACGCCATGCCGCCGTGCTGGCGGCCTGCACCGGCGGGCTCATGGCACCGCCCTGATAGGTGCGATAGAGCAGGAACTGCTTCATCAGCGCCGCGTCTCCGGCGACAAATCCGGAGCGCATGCCCGGTACATTGGAGCGCTTGGACAGGCTGGAGAACATGATCAGGCGCTCGAAACCGCGTCCCAGTGTTTGCGCCGCCTGAAGTGCGCCAAGCGGCGGATTCGCCTCGTCGTAGTAGAGCTCCGAATAACACTCGTCCGAAGCGATGACAAAGCCAAATTTTTCGGACAGCTCAAACAGCGTGCGCCATTCTTCGAGAGGCATCACGTTGCCGGTCGGATTGCCGGGCGAGCAGGCATAGACAAGCTGGGTGCGCCGCCAGACGCTGTCGGGCACCGCGGCATAGTTGATGCGATAGTCGAGTGCCGGGTCGGCATTGACGAAGTAGGGCTCGGCCCCGGACAGCAGCGCCGCGCCCTCGTAGATCTGATAAAACGGATTGGGACAGACCACCACGCCGCCGCGGCCGCCGTCAACGACGGTCTGGGCGATGGCGAACAGGGCTTCGCGCGAACCATTGACCGGCAGCACCTCGGTCAGCGGATCGATGTCCTTCAGGCCATAGCGCAGTACCAGCCATGCGGCGATGGCCTCGCGCAGCGCGGGCAGACCGGCGGTGGCGGGGTAGTTTGCGAGGCCGTCCAGATTGCCGGCCAACGCGCTGCGGATGAATTCCGGTGTCGCATGTTTGGGTTCACCGATGCCAAGGCTGATCGCCGACATGCCCGGTGCCGGGCTGACCTCGGCGAACAGGCGTCGAAGCTTTTCAAAAGGATAGGGCTGGAGCTTGTCCAGCAGGGGATTCACGTGGGTTTCCTTTGACTCATGCGGTGTCGCTGCTTCGGGTCTTGCCGCTGGATGATGCACGCCCCCCGCACGGCAGCCTTAGCCTGCGGTGGGGGAGCCGGATTCGAAAGACTCGAGATCCACCCTGGGCAGCGGCTTCCAGCCTTTTTTGCGGTGCTCGGCAACGACCGTGGTAAATATCCCGCCACGCACAAAGAATTTCGCCCTCAGCCTGGCGAAGCGAGGAGACAGCGTTCTGACGATGTCATCCAGTATCTGGTTGGTGACGGCCTCGTGATAGGCGCCGAGGTCGCGATAGTCCCAGATGTAGAGCTTCAGGCTCTTCAGTTCGACACACTTCTTGTCGGCGATATAGTCGAGCACCAGCGTCGCGAAATCGGGTTGGCCGGTCATTGGACAAAGGCAGGTAAATTCCGGAATTTCCATGTGAATCAGGAAGTCGCGGGACGGATTGGGATTGGGAAACGAACTCAGGGACTTGATCGGTTTGCTCGGCATTTCGCGAATTTCTCTGTCAGAATCGGGTTGATCGAAGTGTTATTATAGCGGTCGTCATTCTCACTCAATAAATCCGGCCTGCAGCCGGTTTTTCTTTCCCAGCGACCCCTTTTCCTACCGTCTCCCGTGCGCCTCACTCAAATCAAGCTTTCCGGGTTCAAGTCCTTTGTCGACCCGACCTCCATCAATGTTCCCGGCCAGCTGGTCGGGGTTGTCGGCCCGAACGGCTGCGGCAAATCAAACGTCATCGACGCCGTGCGCTGGGTGCTTGGCGAATCCAAGGCCTCGGCGCTGCGCGGCGAATCGATGCAGGACGTGATTTTCAACGGCTCCGGCCAGCGCAAGCCGGTGGCACGCGCCAGCGTCGAGTTGCATTTTGACAACAGCATGGGCAAGGCCGGCGGGCAGTGGTCGCAGTTTGCCGAGATCGCCGTCAAGCGCGTGTTGCAGCGGGATGGCGAATCGTCTTATTTCATCAATAACGTGCATGTCCGCCGGCGTGATATCCAGGACATTTTCATGGGCACCGGACTCGGGCCGCGTGCTTACGCGATCATCGAGCAGGGCATGATTTCGCGCATCATCGAGGCCAAACCCGAAGAATTGCGGGTATTCCTCGAGGAAGCAGCCGGCGTTTCGAAGTACAAAGACCGTCGCCGCGAAACAGAAAACCGCCTGGCGGACACGCGCGAGAACCTGTCGCGTGTGGCCGACATTCAGCAGGAATTGGGCGTGCAGGTTGAAAAACTGGAAAAGCAGGCCGAAATCGCCAGGACTTACCAGGAACTGCAGGACAAGCTGAAGAACCGGCAGAACCTGCTGTGGCTGGTGCGCAAAAAAGAGGCCGAATCCGATTTTCAGCGTTTTGCGCGCGAGGTCGAAAAAACCACCAACGACCTGGAAGAAGAAACCGCCAGGCTGCGTGCAGTCGAAAACCGTCTCGAAACCATTCGCGCCGAACATTACAGTGCCGGCGATGTGTTGAGCGCGGCACAGGCGGAGTTGTTCTCCGCGAGCGCCGAGGTGGCGCGCCTCGAGGCCGATATCCGCCACATGTCGGACACGCGCCAGCGCCTGGAATCGCGCCTTGCCGACTTGAAGAACCGCCAGCAGCAATGGCAAAGCCAGAGCAGCGAACTCGAGTCAGCGCAACTGATGTGGCGGCAGCGCCACGAGGAGGCGGTTGAAAAAGTCGCCGGAATGCAGGACAGGGCGGTCTCCGAGGCGGGAAAGCTGCCCGAAGCGGAGCAGGTGTTTCGCGCCGAGCGCGAGAAGGTCACCGAGGTGCGCGCCAGCATGGCGCGCACCACCCAGGCTTTCCAGATCGAGCAGACGCATATCAGCCATGCCGGCAAAACGCTGCACGGCCTGGAGCAGCGCGAAGAGCGGTTGAGCGCGGAAAAGGCCGCCATGGCGCTGCCCGACCCGGCCATTCTCGAGACATTGCAGGCGGAACTGGCCGTTGTTGGGGCGCAGGTCGCCAACCTGGAGGCCGCCCTGCTGCAATTGCAGGGCGATCTGCCGGCGTTGACGCAGACACGCCAGGACACCCAGGCGCAATTACAGCGCATGCAGCAGGAGGCGGGCAGCCTGGAAGGCCGTCTTGCGGCTTTGCGGCAGATCCAGAAAGGCGTGGACGAGAACAGCAAAATCCACGACTGGCTTGAAGCCCAGGGCCTGGCGTCGCTGCCCCGGCTGTGGCAAAAAATCACTGTCGAGCCGGGCTGGGAAAACGCCGTCGAATCGGTCTTGCGCGAAAAGCTGCATGCCATCGAGCTGGCAAACCCGGACCAGATCCAGCGCCTGCTGGACAATCCACCGCCGGCAAAACTGAGTGTGTTCGCCACCGGCGGTACCGCGGAAAACCCGGTTGCGGGGGAGTTTGCGCCGCTTGCCAGCTATGTGCGTTTTTCCGATCCGGCCATTGCGCCGCTGATTGCGGGCTGGCTGGACGGTTATCTCGCGGTCGAAGGCATTCCGCGACTGATGACGCGGCTTGCGCTGGCGCTGGGGACTGTTCTGGTCAATCGCGACGGCCACCAATTCGGCCGCCAGGGCATGACCTTCCATGCGCCCGACCCGGCCGATACCGGCATACTCGCGCGCCAGCGTGAAATCGAGGCCCTGGCCAAAGACTGTGAACAGCGCGAGGCTGAACTTGAAGCCACCCGTTTCGGGCTCGCCGCGGCGGAAGAGCGTGTCGCCGCCTGCCAGGCAGCACAGGCAGGAGTCAGCCAGCAACTGGCGGCTGCGCGCCAGAGCGCTCATGCGCTGCAACTTGAGCAGGTACGCGTCGCCCAGAACGCCGAACGCGTCAGCGAACGCGGACGCCAGATTGCCCTCGAATTGCAGGAAATCGATGGGCAAAAGCAGACGGAGCAGGCGCATCAGACCCAGGCGGAGGCCAAGCTGGAGCAATTGCAGGGCGAGATCGACGCTTTGCACGAATTTCTGGAATCGGCGCAAAGCGCCTTCCACTCGGCCGAAACCGCGCTTGAAGCGCAGCGGACCACCATCCAGCAGGCAGACCGGGAGCATCAGCAAGCCCTGTTTAATGAGCGTGAATGTTTGTCCAAAATCAGCGAGATAGAATCGCTGTCGAAGAATTTGGTTGAACAAATAGCCGCCGGCCTGGAGCAGTTCGGGCAGTTCGAGGCGGAAATCAGCGCGCTGTCTGATACCGTGCAGCGTGAGCAATTACAGGGTGCCCTGGCGCTCAAGTCAGCGCGCGAGCAGGCCTTGTCGGCTGCGCGCGATCAACAGGAGTCGGTTTCGGCGGCGTTGCGGGCGACCGAGTCGCAACGCGGTGAATCCGAGCAAAAACTCGATCCGCTGCGCGAGCGCATCGGTGAACTGAAACTGAAAGAGCAGGCCGGCCGTCTGGCCTATGAGCAGTTTGCCAGCCAGTTGTTCGAGGCCGGCGCCGACGAAGTGGCGCTAGAAGCCATGCTTGATCCCGCCCAGAAGGGTGCACCGCTGCAAGGCGAAATAACGCGCCTGACCAATGCCATCGCCGAACTGGGCGCCGTAAACATGGCTGCGCTGGATGAATTGACGCAGAACCGCGAGCGCAAGAGCTTTCTGGACGCGCAGTCAGCCGACCTGGCCGAGGCCCTGGCTACGCTCGAAAACGCCATTCGCAAGATCGATCGCGAAACGCGCGCGCTGCTGCAGCAGACCTTCGATACCGTCAACCGCCATTTCGGCACCATGTTTCCGACGCTGTTTGGCGGCGGCGAGGCCAGGCTGATCATGACCGGCGAGGAGATTCTTGATGCCGGCATACAGGTCATGGCCCACCCGCCGGGCAAGAAGAACACTTCCATCCACCTGCTTTCGGGCGGTGAAAAGGCGCTGACTGCGATTGCGCTGGTGTTTTCGATGTTCCAGTTGAATCCGGCGCCGTTCTGTCTGCTCGACGAGGTTGATGCGCCGCTCGACGATTCGAACACGGAGCGTTTTTGCGAACTGGTGCGCAAGATGTCCTCGGGCACCCAGTTCGTGTTCATCAGCCACAACAAGATCACCATGGAACTGGCGTCGCAACTGATCGGCGTGACGATGCAGGAATCCGGCGTGTCGCGCGTGGTCGCCGTGGACATTGAGCAGGCGCTGCGTCTTGCCGATGAACGCCGGGAACCGGCAGCCGCATGAGTCGGGAAACATGAGCGAACTGCAGATCAGCCTGCTCGCCATCGGCGCGCTGGTCATCGTCGCCGTGTTCGCTTACAACAAATGGCAGGAACGCAAACTCGCACGTGGTGCAGACGAGAGTTTCCGCTCCCGCCACGAGGACGTGCTGCTCAAGCGCGGCGGCAGCCCGGCTGCGGAGGTCCCGGTTGGCGCCCCGCCTGCGCCGCCTGCCGTTGCAAAACCGGCGCGCTTTGACAACGACTCCGCCGAACCGGCAGAGCCGCAGCGCATTGAGCCCGTCATGCACGCGCCCGTGCGGGAGGTTGCCGAAATACCGCCCCCGGCGGCAAGTGCCCCGGAGCTCGATTACATCATCGCAATCGAGTTTACCGCGCATGTTCCCGGAGACCTGCTTACCAGCAGCTCAGAACTGGCATCGCTGCCCCGCGTGCGCTGGGAGGGGTTTGATGCCGCCCAGGCTTGGGGCGCGATCAGCACCAGCAACAGCTACCGGCGGGTGCGTGCGGCGATGCAGCTTGTAAGCCGCCAGGGCGTCGTGCAACAACGCGACATGGCCGCATTCAGTGCGGCGGTGCTTGAAATCGCCCAGCGGCTTGGCGGCGCGGTATCGGCGACCGATGCCGACGCAGCTTTGGCGCGGGCGCGCGAACTCGATGCATTTTGCGGCGATGTCGACGTGCAGATCGCCATTCACCTCGTCAGTCGCGATGGCACACCCTTCGCCGGCACCAAGTTGCGCGGCCTGGCCGAGGCGGCCGGCATGGTGCTCGGAACCGACCGACAGTTCAGTTTTATCGATGACGACGGCCTGACGGTGTATGCGCTGGTGAACAAGGAGACGCAGGCCTTCCAGGCCGAGACCATGCGCGAGATTGCGACACGCGGCGTTTCGCTGTTGCTGGACGTCCCGCGCGCGCCCGGTGGCACGGCTAGCTTTCGCGCCATGACGCTGGTGGCGCAACGCCTGTCGCACAGCCTGAATGCGGCCATTGTCGATGACAACGGCAATCCGCTTGGCGACCGTGCATTCGATGCCATCGCCGCGCAGCTTGCCGCCCTCTACGGCACGATGGAGGAACGGGGTATCGCCGCCGGCAGTCCCGGCGCGCTGCGCCTATTCTCCTGAGCATGGCGGTACCCGAGCAAGACAGGCAGCGCGTAGAGCGCCTGCGCGACGCGCTGGAGCAGCATAATTTCCGCTACTACGTGCTCGATGATCCGGGCGTCAGCGACGCCGAATACGACCGGCTGTTCCGCGAACTGGAGGCGCTTGAGGCGCTTCATCCCGGGCTGATCACGCCGCAGTCGCCGACACAGCGCGTGGGCGCGCCGCCGCTCTCTGAGTTTGCGTCGGTGGCGCATGCCATCCCGATGCTTTCGCTGAACAACGCCTTTTCAGAGGAAGAGATCATCGCGTTCGACCATCGCATGCGTGCAGGCCTCGGCACGGACGAGGTCCGCTATGCCGCCGAACCCAAGTTTGACGGCCTGGCGATAAACCTGCGCTACGAGTCGGGGGTGTTCGTGCAGGGTGCGACACGCGGTGACGGCGAGCATGGCGAGGATGTCAGCACCAATCTGCGCACCATATCCGCCATGCCGCTGCGCCTGCGGGCGGCTGTCCCGGTGCCGCCGGTGCTCGAGGTGCGCGGCGAGGTGCTGATGTTCAAACGTGACTTTGCCGCGCTCAACGCCGCGCAGCGCGAACGCGGGGAGAAGGAGTTCGTCAACCCGAGAAATGCCGCCGCGGGCAGCCTGCGCCAGCTCGATTCGGGCGTGACGGCGAGGCGGCCGCTGCGGTTTTTTGCCTATGGTCTGGGGGAGGTGCGTGGCGCGCAGCCCCCGGCATCCCATTCAGCCCAGATGGCATGGCTGGCAAGCCTGGGATTGCCGGTATGCGCAGACCGCTGCGTTGCCGTGGGTGTGGCGGGTCTGTTGGCGTTCTTCCACAGCATGGGAGCGCGGCGCGCAGAACTGCTTTTTGACATCGACGGCGTGGTTTACAAGGTGGACGATGTTTCGCAGCAGCAACGCCTGGGATTTGTCGCGCGCGCGCCGCGATTCGCCGTCGCCCACAAATTTCCGGCCGAAGAAGCGCAGACCCGGGTTCTCGATATCCAGGTGCAGGTGGGCAGGACCGGTGCATTGACGCCGGTGGCGCGGCTGGCGCCGGTGTTCGTCGGCGGGGTGACGGTCACCAACGCCACGCTGCACAACGAGGACGAGGTCCGGCGCAAGGATGTGTGGCGCGGCGACATCGTGGTGGTGCGCCGCGCCGGGGACGTGATTCCGGAGGTGGCCCGTGTCGCGATGCCCGGGCTGCGGGGGACGCAAGACCGCTTCGAAATGCCGCTGCTGTGCCCGGTATGCAATTCGACGGTGGTCAGGCTTGAGGGTGAGGCGGCGGCGCGATGCAGTGGCGGCCTGTTCTGCCCCGCGCAGCGCAAGCAGGCCTTGCTGCATTTTGCGTCGCGCCGGGCCATGGACATCGAAGGTCTTGGCGAAAAGCTGACCAACCAGATGGTCGAACGGGACATCGTCCGGACACCGGCGGACCTTTACCGGCTTGGTGTTGCCGCGCTGTCGGCGCTCGATCGCATGGCGGAAAAATCCGCCACCAACATCGTCAGTGCCATCCGGCAGGCGCGCAAACGCACACTCGCGCGCTTTGTATTTGCGCTGGGCATACCCGGCGTGGGCGAGGAAGTCGCAAAAATCCTCGCCCGCCACTTCCTTACGCTAGACGCCCTGTTGAGCGCGGACTGGCCGGCAATCGCCGAACTGAAAAAAATACTGCAGAAGGAAAACGCCGTGCGCAAGCGCAAGGGCGAACCCCTGCTGGAACAACTGCTGGAGGGTATTGGCCCGGAACTGATGGACAGTCTGGCGAAATTTTTTGCCGAAGCGCACAACCAGGAAGTCATCGCGCAACTGACCGCGCCCGGTGGCGTGGAAATCGAAGCAGCGCCTGCGGCGACGGCGTCCGGACCGTCGGCAGCGATTGCCGGAAAGACATTCGTGCTCACGGGTACACTTCCGGGCATGGCGCGGGACGAGGCCAAACGCATGCTCGAGGCGGCTGGCGGCAGAGTGACGGGATCGGTGTCGCGGGCGACGGATTTCCTGGTGGCTGGTGCCGATGCCGGCAGCAAGCTCGAAAAGGCGCGGGAACTCGGGGTGCAAATCATTGACGAAGCCCGCCTGCGCGAAATGCTGGACCCGTAAAAAGGAGTCATATTGCACAAGATAAGCAAAGCCGTTTTCCCCGTCGCCGGCATGGGCAGCCGTTTTCTTCCCGCCACCAAGGCGAGTCCGAAGGAGATGATGCCGGTGGTGGACAAACCACTGATCCAGTATGCGGTTGAGGAGGCGGTCGCGGCGGGCATAACCGACATGGTGTTCATCACCGGGCGCAACAAGCGCGCTATAGAGGATCATTTCGACAAGGCCTACGAAGTGGAGGCCGAGCTCGAGGCGCGCGGCAAAAAAGACCTGCTGGCGCTGGTTCAGGGCATTCTGCCCAGCCATGTCAATTGCATCTACATACGCCAGTCCGAGGCGCTGGGCCTCGGGCATGCCGTGCTGTGTGCAAAACCCATCATTCGCGACGAGCCATTCGCCGTGATCCTGGCCGATGACCTGATCGACGGTGATCCTCCCATCGTCAGCCAGATGGCCAGAGTGTTCGACACGGAACGCTGCTCCATACTGGGTGTGCAGGAGATCCCGATCGAGCAAAGCCGTCAGTACGGCATGGTGCGCGTCGACCAGCGCAGTCCGGTACTCGGCGAGGTAAAAGAGATCGTCGAAAAACCGGCGCCGGAACTGGCGCCCTCAAATCTCGCAGTGGTCGGGCGCTACATTCTGACGCCGCGGATTTTTCATCACCTCGAACGGGGTGTGCCGGGGGCGGGCGGGGAAATACAGCTTACCGATGCCATCGCCGCCCTGCTCAAGGACGAAAAAGTGCTGGCCTATCGTTTTGACGGCGTGCGTTACGACTGCGGCTCGAAACTCGGCTACCTGCAGGCGACCATCGCCTATGCCCGCAAGCATCCCGAAGTCGCCGCCGAGTTCAATGAATATTTACGCACACTGGAACGCTGATGCTCGGTTCTGAACAGGCCTGGAAAATGCTCTACGAGGCAGATGTCATCTGCAGCGAAGAAGCCGTCAACGCTGCGATCACGCGCCTCGCCGGCGAGATCACCGGTGCGCTGGCCGATTCCTATCCGCTGGTGCTCGCGGTCATGGGGGGCTCGGTCTATTTTGCCGGCAACCTGCTGCCGCGCCTGCGTTTTCCGCTTGAGTTCGACTTCATTCACGCTTCGCGCTATGGCGATGCGACGGTGGGCGGGGGCATCATCTGGCGCATGGAGCCGAGTGACAACGTCAAGGGCAGGGTGGTGCTGGTCCTTGACGACATACTTGACGGCGGCGACACGATGTTTGCCATCCGCGAGCGCATCATGAACCTGGGTGCGACGGCGTGCCACACCGCCGTGCTGACCGACAAGGACAGGGGTGTCGCCAAGCCGATTCATGCCGATTTTGTCGGACTGAACATTCCGGACCGCTTTGTTTTCGGCTGCGGCATGGACGCGCATGGTGCGTGGCGCAACCTGCCGGCCATCTACGCCATGAAAGGAACCTGATGCTTGCAGTCATCGGCGGCAGCGGACTGACCCGGCTGGCATGCCTTCGCGACACCCACCGCCGCGCCGTGCGCACGCCTTATGGCGAGCCCTCGGGCCCGGTTACCTTCGGCAAGATCGGCAATTGCGAGGTGGTCTTTCTCGCACGCCACGGTTACGGCCATACCGTGCCGCCGCACGAAGTGAATTACCGCGCCAATATCTGGGCGCTGCGGGAGGTGGGGGTGACGGAGATCATTTCTGTCGCGTCAGTTGGCGGCATAGCGGGGGGCTTCGGTCCCGGCGTGCTTGCCGTCCCGCACCAGTTGATCGACTACACCTGGGGGCGCAAGCAGACTTTCTTCGACGGTGGCGACAAGCCGGTCACGCATGTCGATTTTACCCATCCCTACACCGAGCAGACGCGGCAATTGCTGCTCAAGGCGGCGCTCTCGTGCGGCGAGACGGTCACCGACGGCGGTGTATATGCGGCAACGCAGGGGCCGCGGCTCGAAACCGCCGCCGAGGTCAACCGGCTGGCGCGCGACGGCGCCGACATGATAGGCATGACCGGCATGCCCGAGGCCGCGCTGGCGCGTGAACTCGGGCTCCACTATGCCGCGCTGGCGGTGGTGGTCAACCATGCGGCCGGACGCGGCGACAGCAGGGACGGCATCGCGTTCGCGCAAATCGAAGCGATACTCCAGGCATCGATGGAGAGGGTCCGGGCGATTGTCGAAGGGGTGTGCGCATGATTCGTCCGGTGCTGCGCATGGGCGATCCGCGACTGCTGGAACAGGCCCGTCGCGTGGAGGCCTTTGACACGCCGCAACTGCGCGCTCTGATCGGGGACATGCGCGACACCATGGCTCATCTCGACGGCGCGGGCCTCGCGGCGCCGCAGATCGGGGTCGGGTTGCAGGTCGTCATTTTTGGCGTGAAGTCCAATCCGAGATACCCGGACGCGGAGGAGGTTCCGCAGACGGTACTGATCAATCCGGAGTTGACGCCCGTCGACGACACCATGGAAGACGGCTGGGAGGGCTGCCTGTCTGTCCCCGGCTTGCGCGGCATCGTGCCGCGGCATGCCGCCTTGCGTTATGTCGGCTTTGACGAGACAGGCCGGCGCATTGACCGAACGGTGTCCGGGTTCCATGCGCGCGTCGTACAGCATGAGACCGATCATCTGCTCGGTATTCTTTACCCGATGCGCATTCGCGACTTCAGCAGTTTTGGCTTTACCGAGGAGTTGTTTCCCGGCGAAACTATCGTCGACGACTGAGTCGGCAACACGCCGGAAACGCCCGCCTGGCGCGGGTTTCCAGACGGTATCTGTGTTCTGGACGGGAACGGTCAGGACTGCAACTGCTCGAGCAGATCCTGCTCGAGCAACAGCACCGCACGCGGATTGCGCAAGGCGTCGCCGCTCAGCACAAACACATCCTCTACACGTTCGCCCAGGGTATTGATGCGGGCGGTTCGCAGGCTGATTTCGTATTTGTTCAGTATCCGTGCGACACCGTACAACAGGCCGGGGCGGTCACCCGCGGTGATCGACAGCAGGTGATATTGCCCCTTCTCATCCGGCCTGATGTGCACGTCGGGTGTGATGGGAAAATGTTTGAGCTGGCGCGACAGCCGTGCCAGTCCGGGCCGCGGCAGCGCGGTGCCACCCTCGATGCGATGCATCAGTTCGTCCTCGATGAGATTGATCATATCGCGGTAATGTGGCGACTTGCCCGGCCCGAGCACGAGAAAGGTGTCGAGGGCGTAGCCGTGGCGGGTGGTGTGGACCTTGGCGTCGGCGATGTTGAAATTGAGCTCGCCGAAGTAGCCGCAGATGCGCGCGAACAAGTCCTTCTGGTCCTTGACATAGACCATCACCTGCAATCCCTCGCCTATGGGCGAGAGCCTCGCCTTGACCACCGGGCGCTCGGCATTGACGCGGTAATGCAGCGTGCGTGTCTGCCAGGCGATGTCCTGCGCGTCATGGCGCAGGAAATAGGCGACGTCGAGCTGTTTCCAGAAGTCCTCCTTTACCGCATCCGACAAGGCGTAGAGGCGCAGCAGGCGCAGCGCCTCTCCCTGGCGCTCCTGCAGGCCCTGGTCATTGGTGATCGCACCGCCCCGCAGGCCGCGCAGCGTGGCGTTGAACAAATCCTCGAGGAGCTTGCCCTTCCAGGCGTTCCAGACCTTGGGGCTGGTGCCGCGCACATCAGCAACGGTCAGCAGGTAGAGCGCGATGAGGCGGCGCTCCGTTTTGACCATTCGGACGAAGTTTTCTATGATGTCCGGGTCGGACAAATCCTGTTTTTGCGCCACCGCCGACATCGTCAGGTGATGCTCGACCAGAAATTCGATGAGCTGCGTGTCGTCTTTCTCGATTCCGTGCTGACGGCAGAACTGGCGCGCGTCCACTTTACCCAGTTTCGAATGATCGCCGCCGCGACCCTTGGCAATGTCGTGAAACAGGGCGGCGATGTACAACACCCAGTGTCGCTCGAAGCCCGCAATCAGGCGGCTGCAAAGCGGATACTCGTGGGCGAATTCAAGCATCGTGAACCGGCGCATGTTGCGGACCACGGTGAGGATGTGCTGGTCGACGGTGTAGACATGAAACAAATCGTGCTGCATCTGGCCGACAATTTTGCCGAAGGCCGGAAGGTAGGCGCCAAGGATGGAGTACTGGTTCATCCGCCGCAGTTCATGCACGATGCCACTTGGCTGCCGGAAAAATTCGATGAACCTGGCGCGATTGGTCGCGCTGCGCCGGAACTTTGCATCGATATTCAGGCGCCCGCGCCAAAGGGCACGCAGCGTCGCCGCCGTCATGCCTTTTAGTTCCGGGTGCTCCTGCATCAGCAGGAAACTCTCGAGTATCGCGCCGGGCTCGCGTTCGAACAGGTCGGTATCGCGGGCATCGAGCAGTTCCTGCACCGCCTGAAAGCGCTCATTGATGGGTATCGGCGCGGTGTCGGACACCGGAAACAGCGCGACGCCAAGGTTCTGCAACAAAATGGTATTGAGTTGCGTGATGGCTTTTGCCGTCCGGTAGTACTTTTGCATGAATTGCTCGCTGGCGCGCTTGGTGGTGGTGGGCGCGAAGCCAAACTGGCGTGCCAGTGCGTCCTGGTAGTCAAACAACAGGCGGTCTTCACGCCGACCGGCGAGGAAATGCAGGCGGGCGCGTATTTCCTCCAGCAGCGATTGATGGCGCTTCAGTTGTCGCGCTTCCACATGCGTGATCAGGCCGCGCGCGGCAAGGTCTTTCCAACTCTGCCCCAATCCGCCAGAACGGGCGATCCACAGGATGATTTGCAGGTCGCGCATCCCGCCAGGCGCTTCCTTGAAATTCGGTTCAAGACTGTAAGGGGTGTCCTGGTACTTGGCGTGGCGCTGGTCTTGCTCCAGGCGCTTTGCCTTGAAAAACGACCGGGGCTCAAAATTCTGCCTGGTGGCCGCATGAAAAGACCGGAACAGCTTGCGACTGCCGACCACCAGTCTGGATTCGAGCAGGCTGGTCTGTACTGTCACGTCCTTGGTCGATTCGGCGATGCATTCGTCCACGGTCCGCACGCTGTGCGCGACTTCGATGCCGATGTCCCACAAATTGCCGATCAGTGCCTCGAGCTGGCCGCGCAGCGCATCGTCCGGCGGGGTCGGCAGCAACAACAGGATATCCACGTCGGAGTGGGGGAACAGCTCTCCGCGGCCGTAGCCGCCGACGGCGGCCAGCACCAGCGACTGCGGCATGTGGTGCCTGCGCCAGACATCGCGCAGCGTGCGATCGACCAGACGGCGCGACTGGCGCAGCAGCAAGGCGGTATCGGGCCTGGCGAGAAAGCGCTGGCGCAGTGCCGCCCTGTCAGATTGCAACTGCTGGCGCAGTGTCGCTGTGGTGCGGCTGAAAGCGGTGGACGCTTCTGCAGGGGTGGTGCGGGCCACCGTTTGGCCTTAAATGGCGGGCGCGGCGGGCGCCCCTGTCGAAACCGTCAGGACCTCATACCCGGAATCCGTAACCAGAACGGTGTGTTCCCATTGTGCCGAAAGGCTGTGGTCCTTGGTGACAATGGTCCAGCCATCGGCCAGTTCACGGATGGCCGACTTGCCGGCGTTGATCATCGGCTCAATCGTAAATGTCATGCCGGCTTTCAGTGTCATGCCGGTTCCCGGGCGCCCGTAGTGCAGTACCTGGGGGTCTTCATGGAATTTTCGTCCTATGCCATGGCCGCAAAATTCGCGCACCACGCTGTAGCCTGCGGATTCGGCATGTTGCTGGATCACTGCGCCGATGTCTCCAAGTTGGGCGCCGGGCCTGACCTGGCGGATGCCCAGCCACATGCACTCATAAGTGATGTCGCAAAGCCGCCTGGCCTGGATACTGGGCTCGCCAACGCAGAACATGCGACTGGTGTCACCGTGAAAGCCGTCCTTGATCACGGTGATGTCCAGATTCACCACGTCGCCGTGCTTGAGCACCTTGTCACCGGGGACGCCGTGGCACACTTGATGATTGACGGACGCGCATATTGACTTTGGATAGGGCTTGTAACCGGACGGGGCGTAGTTGAGCGGTGCAGGGATGGTGTGCTGGACATTGATCATGTAGTCATGGCACAGACGGTCAAGTTCGCCGGTACTGATGCCCGGCTTGACATGAGGCTCAATAAAATCAAGCACTTCGGACGCAAGGCGTCCTGCGACCCGCATTTTTTCGATTTCTTCTGGAGTTTTGGGGGAGGTCGACATGGGAGGCCGTTGAGCGACGAAAAAGCGCGAAGGATACGGGATGCTGCCAGGCAGCGCAATTTAAAGCCGGGCTGGCAAGTCTAGCCCTTGCAGAGCAGTGCAGATGGTCGCCCGCACATACTTAAGCCGCTGTTGCTAAACAGCTTGTTATACGGGTATAATAACGGGTTAGTTGATCAGTGCTTTTGATTCTGAGCGCTGTGACGCGACAAGCCTCCGTTGGTGCCCGTTTTAGCGGGCTGCGGCGGCAAATTTTGCCGCCTCCCCCTTAGGGTGCCCTTTATCGCCGCAATGCGCGGCCTTGATAGAAGGTTCATGGGAAGAGGTGGGCGATTCTAACCCTAAGAGGAGCATCAAAGCGTGTCGACAACAATGCGTGAAATGCTGGAAGCGGGGGTGCACTTCGGACACCAGACCCGTTTTTGGAACCCGAAAATGGCGCAGTATATTTTCGGCCACCGCAACAAGATCCACATCATCAATCTCGAAAAAACCATGGTCCTGTACCAGGCGGCCATGAAGCACGTGCGCCAGCTCGCCTCGAACAAGGGCACCATCCTGTTCGTCGGGACCAAGCGCCAGGCGCGTGAAATCGTGCAGGAAGAGGCACAGCGTTGTTCCTCGCCGTATGTTGATTATCGCTGGCTGGGTGGCATGCTGACCAACTTCAAGACGGTCAAGGTTTCGATCAAGCGCCTGCGTGAACTCGAGGCGATGGCCGAAGACGGCACGCTGGAAAAAATGTCCAAGAAGGAAGCGCTCGGTTACCAGCGCGAGATCGTCAAACTGCAGCGCAGTCTGGGCGGTATCAAGGACTTGAACGGCCTTCCCGATGCGCTGTTCGTGATTGATGTCGGTTACCAGAAGGGCGCCATCACCGAGGCGCGCAAGCTGGGCATCCCGGTCATTGGCGTGGTTGATACCAACCATTCGCCCGAGGGCATCACCCATGTCATTCCCGGCAATGACGACTCCAGCCGCGCAATCCGCCTGTACGCGCGCGGCGTCGCTGACGCCGTGCTTGAAGGGCGCAGCCAGGTGGTGCAGGAGATCATTGGCGGCCAGGCCGACGAGTTCGTTGAAGTCGAAGGCGAAGAGCAGGCGCGCTGAACCGCGCCGCAGGCCGATAATTCAAAAGGGGCTTGAAGCCCCTTTTTTTCAGCATATCACCGGCAAAACCCGGGCAACTTAACTTAGGAGCAGGCAATGGCGGAAATTACCGCTGGCATGGTGCGCGAACTTCGGGAAAAAACCGACGCGCCGATGATGGAGTGCAAGAAGGCGCTGACCGAGGCGAACGGCGACCTCGGCAAGGCCGAGGAGATCCTTCGAGTCAAATTGGGCAACAAGGCCAGCAAGGCCGCCGGGCGCATCGCGGCAGAGGGCATTGTCGGCATCCACATCTCGGCCGACGCCAAGCTGGGCGCGATGGTGGAAGTCAATTGCGAAACGGACTTTGTCGCCAAAAACGATGACTTCCTCCGCTTTGTCGCCAAACTGGCCGAACTCGCTGCCGTGAAAAATCCGGCTGACGTCGGGGCCTTGTCTGCCCAAACCTTAGAAGGCGGCTCGGTGGAGGAGGCGCGAAAAGCCCTGGTCGGCAAAATCGGCGAGAACATCTCGATCCGCCGCTTCGTCCGCTACCAGGCCGGCGGAAAACTGGCGCAGTACATCCACGGCGGCTCCAAGATCGGCGTCCTGCTTGACGTGGTCGGGGGAGACGATGTACTCGCCCGCGATCTCGCAATGCAGATAGCGGCGTCAAAGCCTGTCGCGCTGTCGCGTGAGCAGGTTCCGGCGGAACTCATCGAAAAGGAGCGCAGTGTCGCAGCGGCCAAGGCGGCCGATTCGGGAAAGCCTGCCAATATCGTTGAGAAAATGATCGAAGGCAGCGTGCAGAAATACCTGAAAGAGGTGACGCTGCTGGGTCAGCCCTTTGTCAAGGACGACAAGCTTAGTATCGAAGCGCTGCTCAAATCCAAGTCGGCGTCGGTAGCCGGATTCTCACTCTACGTTGTCGGGGAAGGGATCGAAAAGAAAACCACCGATTTCGCCGCAGAGGTGGCGGCCCAGGCCGGGCTGGCACGCTGAACGGAGCGGGCCGATGAGCACCACGACAAAATACAAGCGCATCCTGCTCAAGCTCTCGGGCGAGGCGCTGATGGGCGACGACCCTTTCGGCATCAACCGCGCGACGATTGACCGGATCGTCGCTGAAATCGCTGAAATCGCCAAACTCGACCTCGAAATGGGCGTGGTTATCGGCGGGGGTAATATTTTCCGCGGTGTCGCCCCCGGTGCCGCCGGAATGGACCGTGCCACTGCGGATTACATGGGCATGCTGGCGACGATAATGAATGCGCTTGCGCTGCAAGACGCAATGCGCCGCGCCGGCCTGAATGCGCGTGTGCAGTCGGCACTCAACATCGAGCAGGTGGTCGAGCCCTACATCCGAGGCAAGGCGATTCGTTACCTTGAAGAGGGCAAGATCGTCATTTTTGCGGCAGGCACCGGCAATCCGTTTTTCACCACGGACACGGCTGCGGCGCTGCGTGCATCGGAGATTGGTGCAGAAATAGTCCTCAAGGCAACCAAGGTGGACGGCGTATACACGGCTGATCCGAAAACCAATCCGGACGCAAAGCGCTACACCAGCCTGACATTCGACGAGGCTTTCACGCGGAATCTCAAAGTAATGGATGCGACGGCGCTGGCGTTGTGCCGCGACCAGAAGCTGCCGCTTATCGTGTTCAGCATTTTCAAGTCTGGCGCGCTCAAGCGGGTCATTCTTGGCGAGGACGAAGGTACGCTGGTTCACGCATAATTGCCTCGGGCATTCCGCGCGGAATGCCGACCGGGCGCAGATGGGTGGTTTGTCGTCGTATGTCTACAAGCGGGCCTTGTACGGCCATAGTGAAGGCCGCTGCAGTTTCTAACGGAGGACCAAGTGGCGAATATCGGCGAAGTAAAGAAAAATACCGAGCAGAAAATGCAAAAATCGCTCGAAGCGCTGAAATCAGACCTGTCCAAGGTGCGCACCGGGCGCGCTCATACCGGTATCCTTGACCACGTCCAGGTCGATTATTACGGCAGCATGGTTCCGCTGAGCCAGGTCGCCAACGTCAGCCTGATCGATGCAAGAACCATTGGCATCACGCCATGGGAGAAAAAAATGGCGGGGCCGATAGAGAAAGCCATCCGCGAATCCGGTCTGGGGCTGAATCCCGCAGCGCAAGGCGATCTGATCAGGATTCCGATGCCGCCCCTGACCGAAGAACGACGCCGCGAATTGGTCAAGGTAGTCAAAGGCGAGGCCGAGGACGCGCGTATCGCAATCCGCAATTTGCGCCGCGATGCCAACAACGCGCTTAAGGAAATGCTCAAGGCGAAATCGGTGTCGGAAGATGATGAACGGCGCGCGCAGGACGACATTCAGAAACTGACCGACAGGTTCGTTACCGAGATCGAAAAACTTCTCCAGATGAAAGAAGTGGAACTGATGGCGGTCTAGCTTTCCGGGACCTTCCTCAAATCCTTGTACGCCAATGCCGCATTTCCCCAGTTCTACCCAGGGCATACCCCAGACCAGCGACGTGCCCAAGCACGTTGCCATCATCATGGACGGCAATGGCCGCTGGGCGAAGAAGCGGCACCTGCCGCGCGTCGCGGGGCATAAACGTGGCCTCGAGGCGGTGCGGGCGGTGACGCGGGCCTGTATTGAACACGGCATAAGCCATCTGACGCTGTTCGCCTTCAGTTCGGAGAACTGGCGGCGCCCGGCTGAGGAGGTTTCGGTCCTGCAACAATTGTTTGCGATGGCACTTGAACAGGAAATCGACCGCCTGCACAGAAACGGCATCCGCCTGAAGGTCATAGGTGAACTCAACGCCTTCAACCCCCGCATTGTTGAGCTTGTCGGCGCCGCCGAGGCACTGACCAGAGACAACGAGCGGCTGACGCTGACGATCGCAGCCAATTACGGTGGTCGTAAGGATTTGTTGCAGGCCGTCGGAAAAATGGTCGCAGCATTTCCCGAGGGAACGACGCGATTTGCCGAGGCCGACCTGGCGAAGCATCTGGCGCTCAATTACGCGCCTGAGCCGGATTTGTTCATTCGTACCGGAGGCGAACAACGGATCAGCAATTTTGTGCTGTGGCACCTCGCCTACACGGAGCTGTACTTTACCAACACCTTGTGGCCCGATTTTGACGACGCGGCATTGGCTGCCGCCCTGACCTGGTATCGCGAACGCGAACGGCGTTTTGGCAGAACCAGCGAGCAATTGGAGGAGCAGACTGCCTCCGATGACACGATCCATGTCCGCGCTAACGCGCTCTGAGCCCGAAGCATCCGTAGCGGGCCCCGGATGCTAAAAACGCGGATCGTTACGGCACTAATCCTCAGTGCTGCGTTCCTGCTTGCGATGTTCGGCCTGCCGCCTACCGGCTGGGTTCTCGTTTGCGCGCTTATCCTGGCGATCGCGAGTTGGGAATGGGCCGCACTGGCAGGAATGGCCGGTCTCGTGCGCTGGGCATTTCCGGTTCCGATCGTTGCCGGAGGTATCGCCGTCACCGCCATCTGGCCGCAGTTGCCGGGTTTGGGCGACGCAGCGGTCTATTACCTGATGGCAATCGCGTTCTGGGTGCTGCTGGTGCCACCGTGGCTAAGCAACGGACTGCGCTATGGTCGCAACGCCTTGGTCGCCGCAACCGGTGTTCTGGTTCTGCTGCCGTGTTTCCTCGCAATGGTTCATCTGCACCGTATCGGGCCCGACATATTGTTGCGCTTTATGGCGATTGTGTGGATCGCCGACAGCGCCGCCTATTTTGCCGGCCGTGCCTTCGGGCGTCGCAAGCTTGCGCCCTCGATCAGCCCGGGCAAGACCTGGGAGGGCGTTGCGGGGGCGCTACTCGCGGTTACGGCTTATGGGATACTTTGGTTGTTCGTGTTCAACTGGAGCATTCCTGCCGTGGTCGAGGTCGTATTTGGCAGCCGGCACGGAATGCTGGTTGTTTTGTGGTTTCTTGCCGCATTCAGCGTGCTGGGGGATCTGTTCGAATCGGCGCTAAAGCGCCGTGCCGGCGTCAAAGACAGCGGCAAAATCCTTCCGGGTCACGGCGGTGTGCTCGATCGTATTGATGCGATGATCCCGGTGCTCCCAATGGCCGCCCTGCTTTTCATCCTCTAGCCGAAATGCAAAATATAACCGTACTCGGTGCCACCGGATCCATAGGACGCAGCACCCTTGATGTCGTTGCGCGCCACCCGGATCGCTACAAGGTATTTGCGGTAACGGCAAACCGCAATCACGCAGAACTCGCGGCACTATGCGAGATACATCGCCCGGTTTACGCCGTCATGGCAGACCCGCGGCATGCGTTGGCGCTGGAAACAGCGCTGAAAAAAGCCGGACTTGCGACACGAGTGCTGGTCGGAGAAGAGGGGCTGGTGGCGAGTGTGGCCGCGACCGGTGTCGATACCGTGATGGCAGCCATAGTGGGCGCCGCGGGTCTGCCGCCCAGCCTGGCAGCGGCAGAGGCAGGAAAAAAAATCCTCCTCGCGAACAAGGAGGCGCTGGTCATGGCCGGCCCGATTTTCATGAAGCGGATGAGGGAAAAAGGCGCAACGCTGCTGCCCATAGACAGCGAACATAACGCCATTTTCCAGTGCCTCCCCAATCACCTGGCAGGCGGGCTGCGGCAAAAGGGGGTGAGGCGCATCTTGCTTACAGGATCGGGGGGTCCTTTCCGGAGCCGGGCCAAGGCCTCGCTGGACGCAGTTACTCCAGATCAGGCCTGCGCCCACCCGAACTGGGTCATGGGCCGAAAAATCTCGGTTGATTCAGCCACCATGATGAACAAAGGCCTCGAGGTGATCGAGGCGCACTGGCTGTTCGATGCGACACCGGAGCAGATCCAAGTCGTGATCCATCCGCAAAGTATCATTCATTCCATGGTCGAGTATTTGGACGGATCGGTTCTGGCGCAAATGGGCAATCCGGACATGCGCACACCCATCGCGCAGGCGCTGGCCTATCCGGAACGCATCGAGGCCGGCGTCGATCCGCTGGATCTGTTTCGAACCGGGACGCTCACCTTTGAGGAGCCCGATTTCGACCGGTTTCCCGCACTCGGCCTCGCCTACGAGGTTTTGCGCGCGGGAGGAACTGCACCGGCGGTATTCAATGCCGCAAATGAGATCGCGGTCGCGGCGTTTCTCGATCACAAGCTGCCTTTCAACCGCATTACCGATGTGATTGCCACCGTTCTCGAACGCATCCCGGCCTCGCCCGTCACGCAATTGGCCGAGGTTCTCGACGCTGACCGTCGGAGCAGGGTGCTTGCAGCCGAAATCGTCACCGGAGCACTGGTCCAATGAGCTTGATCGCGACAATTCTTGCATTCCTCGGCGCACTTGCCATCCTGATCGTCATTCACGAACTTGGCCATTTTGGCGTGGCGAGGCTTTGCGACGTCAAGGTGCTGCGTTTTTCCGTCGGCTTTGGCAGGCCGCTGCTGGCGATACGTGCCGGAAAAGACAAGACCGAGTGGGCACTCGCCGCGTGGCCTCTGGGCGGCTATGTAAAAATGCTGGACGAACGTGAAGGCGAAGTCGCGCCGGAGGACCTGAGCCGTGCCTTCAACCGCAAAAGTGTCTGGCAGCGTTTTGCCATCGTCATCGCCGGGCCCGCAGCCAATTTGTTGCTGGCGATATTCATATACTGGTGCATTCTGCTCGCGGGTGTCGTCGAGACCAGGCCGGTCATCGCCGCTCCCGAGGCCAATTCAATCGCGGCGGCGAGCGGCTTGCAGCAGGGAGACACCATCGTTCGCGTTGACGACATTCCTGTCGCCACATGGCAGGACCTGCGCTGGCAGCTGCTGAAAAGGGTTGTCGACCGGTCGGCGGTCAAACTCGAGGTGCTCAATGCCCGCAACGAACTGGATTGGCGCAAGCTCGATTTCGGTTCCTTCGACAATCAGGATCTGGAGGGGGACGTCCTGGCACGATCCGGGCTTAAGCTTTTCAGGCCCCCGATTGATCCGGTCGTGGGCAATGTCGTGGCGGGCAGCGTTGCAGAGCGTGCCGGGCTGAAGGCCGGAGACAGGGTGCTCGAGGCGGATGGCAAATCGATTTCCAACTGGGAAGAACTGGTCGGCATCATCAGGGGCCGTGCGGACGCGGGGCTGACGCTACTGGTTCGCGGTGCGTCCGGGGAGCGGTCGGTAAAACTGCAGCCTGAGGCCGTGCAACAAGGGGGCGTGCGCATAGGCAGGATTGGTGTCGCCGCCAAGTTTGACCCTGCCAGCATCAAGCACATGACTGTGGTCGTCAAATACGGTCCGCTGGAAGCATTGCCCAGGGCCATTGCGCGGACATGGGACACATCCGTGTTCAGCCTGCAGATGTTGGGAAAAATGCTGACGGGCCAGGTGTCTTGGAAAAACCTCAGCGGACCGGTCACCATCGCCGATTACGCGGGGCAATCGGCCCAGATGGGCGTAATTGCATACATGGGCTTCCTGGCACTGATAAGTATCAGCCTCGGCGTGCTCAATTTGCTGCCCATCCCGTTATTGGATGGGGGCCATTTGATGTATTATGTCGTCGAAATAATCAAGGGCAGCCCGGTATCCGAGCGGGTCATGGAGTTCGGGCAGAAAATCGGCCTCTCACTGCTGATATTGCTGACCGCCTTTGCCTTTTACAACGATATCAATCGATTAATTTCCGGCTGAATCAATTTATGCACCGTTTCCTTGCGCTTGGGCTGCTGTTGCTTCCGTTGCTGGCGCATGCATTCGATCCTTTTATAGTCCGCGATATTCGCGTTGAAGGCATCCAGCGGGTTGAGGCGGGAACAGTATTCAGTTACCTGCCGATAAAAGTCGGCGAGCGTGTGACTGATGAAAGGGCTGCCGCAGCCGTCCGCGCCCTGTTTGCCACCGGTTTTTTCAAGGACGTCAGGCTTGAAGTCGATCGCGACGTGCTTATCGTTGTAATCGAAGAGCGCCCCGCCATAGCGTCGATCGATTTTTCCGGCCTCAAGGAATTCGACAAAGAGGCGATTCTCAAGGCATTCAAGGAAGTCGGGCTGGCCGAATCAAGGATTTTTGATCGTGCAATCCTTGATCGTGCCGAGCAGGAGTTGAAGCGCCAGTACCTAAACCGCGGCAAATACGGTGCGGCCATCACCACCACGGTTACGCCGCTCGAACGCAACCGCGTCGGGGTGAACTTCAGCATCACCGAGGGCAATTCTGCAAAAATCCTGGCAATAAACGTAATCGGCAACCAGGCTTTCAGGGAAAAGGAATTGCTTGAACAATTCAAGCTTACGACGCCCGGATGGCTTACCTGGTACACCAAGAACGACCAGTATTCCAAGCAAAAACTATCCGCGGATCTTGAAAGCCTGAGATCGTTCTACTCGAATCGCGGCTATCTTGATTTCAACGTCGAATCGACGCAGGTCTCGATCTCTCCCGACAAATCGGGCATCTACATCACCGTCGGGGTGGTGGAGGGCGAGAAATACACCATATCGGGGCTCCGGGTGGGTGGCCAGATGCTGCTGCCGGAGGCGGAGGTCCTCAAGCTGATCTCGATCAAGCCGGGTGACACTTTCTCGCGAGAAGCGCTGAACGACAGCGTAAAAAAGATCACAGACCGGCTGGGCAACGACGGCTACGCATTCGCCAACGTCAATCCCGTTCCCGAAACGGACAAGGAAAAACGCCAGGTTGCATTCAACTTCCTAATCGATCCGGGCCGCCGTGTGTATGTCCGGCGCATCAACGTCGTCGGCAATACACGGACGCGTGACGAGGTTATCCGGCGAGAACTGCGCCAGTTGGAAGGCGCGTACTACGACACCGGGAAACTGCAACAATCCACGCAGCGGCTCAACCGCACCGGTTATTTCTCTGATGTCGATGTCGAAACGCCGCCTGTCACAGGAACAACCGACCAGGTCGATGCCACCATCAAAGTCAAGGAAAAGCCCACGGGTAACTTCCTTGTCGGTGCCGGCTTTTCCAGTTCCGAGAAGTTGACTGTCGCGACATCGGTGTCGCAGGACAATATTTTCGGCAGTGGCAAGTCGCTGTCAGCCTCCATCAACAGCAGCAAGGTTTCGCAGACCTACTCGCTTTCGACGACGGATCCTTATTACACGGTGGACGGTGTTGCGCGCGGCTTCGATCTATATACCCGCACCGCCGATGCCGCACGGCTCGGACTGGGTAACTATCGCACCACCGCGACCGGTGGCGGAGTTCGGTTTGGCTATCCGCTCACTTCGTTCGACAGGCTCAATCTGGGTCTTTCGGTAGAGGCGACGCAAATCAAGCTCGGAGACCGCACCCTCGGCAACGTGCCGACTCGTTTCATCAACTACGTCGACACGTTCGGCGCCGAAACGACATCGCTCATAGCAACCGCAGGGTGGATAAGAGACAGCCGCGACAGCGTTCTCTGGCCGACCAAGGGCGAAAGGCGTTCCATCAGCGCCGAGGCTACTGCGCCGCCGGGCAAGCAACGCTATTACAAGGTCAACCTGCAGGAACAGATATTCCTCACCTTCGCCCGCGACTACACCGTCATGCTCAACGCCGAAATCGGCGTGGGCGACGGCTATAACGACAAGCCCCTGCCGTTTTTCCGGAATTTCTATGCCGGCGGCATGGGGTCGGTGCGCGGTTATCAGCCATCCGCGCTCGGTCCGCAGGATGCCACGGGAGCGATTCTCGGCGGCACCCGCAGGGTCGTCGGAAATGCGGAGTTCTTTTTCCCAATCCCCGGATCGGGGCGGGACCGTCAATTCCGCCTGAGCGCCTTTCTGGATGGCGGGCAGGTCTTCGGTGACGGACAAAAAATGACCGTTAGCGACATTCGCTATACGGCAGGCTTGTCGGCGTTCTGGAGTTCACCGCTCGGCCCGATCAAGGTCAGCTTCGGCAAGCCGTTGAACGACAAACCTGGTGATAAACTGCAAAAGTTCCAGTTCGCGTTCGGCCAGACATTCTGATGCCGGATACAGCAAGGATCGGGAGATCAAGTTGAAAATGTTTCATTTGATTGTGACAGCCTCTCTGCTAGTGATGGCCGGCAGCGGCTATGCTCAGGCCGACGGGAAAGTGGGATACGTCAATATCGACCGCATTTTGCGTGACGCGGCGCCGGCCTTGCGCGCGCAGAAAAAAATCGAAGCCGAGTTTTCGAAGCGTGACCAGGAAATGCAGAAGGTCGCAGACCAGCTCAAGCGCCTGCAAGACCAGCTCGAGAAAAATGCGGTCACGATGTCGGAAAGCGACCGGCGCAACAAGGAACGCGAGTTCAACGACCTCAACAAGGATTTCCAGAAAAAGCAGCGCGATTTTCGCGATGACCTGAACAACCGGCGTCAGGAGGAGTTGTCCATCGTCCTGGAACGGGCGAACCGGGCAGTGAAGGCTGTGGCGGAACAGGAAAAGTACGACATTATTTTTCAGGAAGCCGTCTGGAGCAGCTCACGCATAGACATCACCGACAAGGTGATCAAGGCCCTCGACGACAGCGGCGGAAAACCCGCCGGCAAGTAATGGTCAGAGCCTTCCGCCTGGCTGAGATTGCCGAGCGGTTGGGAGGCGAAATCGCCGGAAACCCAGAAGTTTCTGTGTATCAGGTCGCGACGCTGGAGAATGCCGGTCCAGGCCATATCTCATTTTTATCCAAGTCCCGCTACCGAAGGCTTCTGGCCACAACCCGCGCCGGCGCCATCATTCTCTCCTCTGCGGACCGGGGGGCGACCAGCATTCCCCGTATATTGTGCGAAGACCCGTATTTGTACTTCGCCAACGTCTCCCGAATGTTCAATCCAGAACAGCAAGCCCGGCCGGGAATTCATCCGTCCGCCGTCGTTGATGCCGACGCCACGGTTTCTCCGGGCGCGCAGCTGGATGCGGGTTGCGTCGTAGGCGCCGGCGCGCATATCGGGGACGGCGTAATCATCGGCGCGGGCAGCACGATCGGGGAGCGGACGCATATTGGCAGAAATACCCGACTTCACGCGAGGGTTACGGTGTACCAGGACTGCGAAATCGGCCAACGGTGCTTGCTGCATTCCGGCGCGATCATCGGTGCTGACGGTTTCGGGCTCGCGCGCGATGGCGAAAGTTGGTTGAAGATCCCGCAAATAGGACGGGTCCTGATCGGCAATGACGTCGAGATTGGCGCGAACACTACCGTCGATCGCGGCGCAATCGACGATACCGTGATCGAGGATGGCGTAAAATTGGACAATCAGATCCAGATCGGCCACAACGTGCGCATAGGCGCGCATACCGCCATGGCCGGTTGCGTCGGGGTTGCAGGCAGCGCAACCATCGGCCGGTCCTGCACAGTGGGCGGAGGCGCGGTGATTCTGGGGCATCTGAGTATCGCCGACCATGTCAATGTTTCCGCCGGTACACTGGTGACAAAATCAATATCGGCGCCGGGCACCTACACCGGGGCGTTTCCCGCGGATGATCATAAAAGCTGGCTTAAAAATGCCGCCCACCTGCGCGGACTTGACGCGTTTGCGCGACGCTTGTCGGCACTGGAAAAAAAGGAGCGCACAAAGTGAACAGCATGGAAATTGGCGCCATTCTAGAGCACCTTCCGCACAGGTACCCGCTGCTGCTGGTTGACCGGGTGATCGATTGCACCCCCGGGAAAAGCATCATCGCGCTCAAGAACGTGACGATCAACGAGCCGTTTTTCCTCGGCCACTTCCCGCATCATCCGGTAATGCCGGGCGTGCTCATCATTGAGGCACTGGCGCAGGCTGCGGCGATTCTGTCCTTTCGGACGCTTGATACAAAACCCGATGACAAGTCCGTCTACTATTTTGTCGGTATTGACGAGGCCAGGTTCAAGCGGCCGGTTGTCCCGGGAGACCAACTGATGCTGCACGTGAGCATCGAGCGCAACGTCCGCGGCATCTGGAAATTCGCTGGTGAGGCGAGGGTGGGCGAGACCGTGGCAGCAGAGGCGAAGCTGATGTGTACCGTGCGATCCCTGTAATGCACGTCATCGAAGCTATAGCAACCCGCCGCACAACGCCCGCAGCACTCGCGGTTGCATGAAAATCCATCCCACCGCCATAGTCCACCCCGGCGCGCGACTCGCTGCGGGCGTTTCGGTCGGCGCGTACACGGTCATTGGTGACCTCGTGGAAGTTGGCCATGGTACGGTAATCGGCCCGCATGTCGTTATCGAGGGGCCGACACGAATCGGCGGTGACAACCGCCTGTTCCAGTTTTCATCCATCGGGGCGGCACCGCAGGACAAGAAATACAGCAACGAGCCCACCACGCTTGAAATCGGCGACCGGAACGTGATCAGGGAATTTTGTACGCTTAACCGCGGTACGGCCCAGGACGCCGGCGCGACGCGTCTGGGCAATGACAACTGGATCATGGCCTATGTCCACATCGCCCATGATTGCCAGGTTGGCAGCCATACCATTTTTGCCAACAACGCCCAATTGGCCGGACATGTGCATGTCGGGGACCATGCCATTCTCGGCGGATTCACCGTCGTCCATCAATTTGTCAGGATAGGCGCGCACAGCCTCACAGCCATGGGTACCATCCTGCTGCAAGACCTGCCGCCGTATGTGACGGCATCAGGCAATACCGCCAAGCCCCATGGCATCAATAGTGAAGGGCTCAAGCGTCGCGGATACACCGCAGAGGCGATCGCGGCAATAAAGCGTGCCTACAAGGCCTTGTACAAATCCGGCCTGACGCTGGAAGAAGCCAAATCGGAACTGGCTGTACAGGCACGGCATCATCCGGAGGTAAGCCTGCTTCTCGACTTTACCGCCAAAGCCACGCGCGGCCTGATTCGCTGAATCGATGCGCGAAAGGCTCCTGATCGCCATCGTCGCTGGCGAAGCCTCCGGCGACCTGCTGGGGGCCCATCTGGTCAAGGCACTGAAAGCGGAGATGCCGCACGCCGAATTTACCGGCATTGGCGGCCCCAAAATGGAGGCGGAGGGATTCCGCTCGCGTTTCCCGATGGAAGCACTGGCAGTTCGCGGCTATGTCGAGGTGCTTCGTCATTATTTCAAGATAACCGCAATCCGGAGACGGCTTGCGCGGCAATTGCTGAATGAAAAGCCGGATCTTTTCATCGGCATCGACGCGCCGGATTTTAACCTTTCACTCGAACGCCGCCTGAAGCGCGCAGGCATACGGACCGCGCATTACGTGAGCCCCTCGATCTGGGCCTGGCGCGGCAGCCGCATCAAACACATCGCGAAAGCGGTCAACCACATGCTGGTGCTGTTTCCGTTCGAGGCCGAACTCTACCGCAGCGCCGGCGTGGCGGTCACCTTTGTCGGGCATCCCCTCGCCGACATCATTCCCGAGCACGATCAGACAGCCGAGATGCGCGCACTGTTGAAAGTGCCACCGGGCAGCAAAATCGTGACCTTGATGCCGGGAAGCCGCCAGTCGGAACTCGCGTATCTAGGCGTATTGTTCGCACAAACAGCGAAAGCGGTTTCACAAGCGATACCCAACGTGCATTTTCTGGTGCCACTTTTGAGTCGCGAGACGCGCGCGCAATTTGATCAGGCTTTATACGACGCCGGGGGCACGGACCTGCCGGTCACGGTCCTGTTCGGACACGGCAGGGACGCGCTGGCCGCCAGTGATGCGGCGCTCATTGCCAGCGGCACGGCAACCCTTGAGGCCGCCTTGTTGCGAAAGCCGATGGTCATCGCATACCGGATGAATAATTTGACCTGGAAGCTGATGTCCAGATTGCGTTATCAGCCTTGGGTTGGGTTGCCCAATATCCTTTCGGGGGAGTTCGTCGTCCCTGAGTTGCTGCAGGATGAGGCAACGCCCGGTAATCTGGCGCAGGCGCTGATCAACCTGTTGCGTGATCCTGTCGTCATGGAAAGGCTGCCGCACAAACTGGCGCACCTGCACCTGTCGCTGCGCATGAATACTGCCCAGCGCGCGGCTGCAGCGATACGCCAGATGCTCGACGCAGGGACGGCGGCGTGAAACAACACGGCTTCGTTTGCGGGGTTGATGAAGCCGGGCGCGGCCCCCTTGCGGGCCCGGTATTTGCTGCTGCCGTTATCCTTGATCCGGACAACCCGATAGACGGGCTTGCAGACTCAAAAACGCTGAATGCCACAAAACGGGACATGCTCAGCTTGCTGATTCGTGACAAGGCGCTTTGCTGGGCGGTGGCCGCCGCATCGGTCGAGGAGATTGACCGCTTGAACATTTTGCGTGCGAGTCTGCTTGCGATGCAACGGGCCGTCAACGCTCTGCATCTGCGGCCGGTCGCGTTACTCGTGGACGGACTCTACTGTCCCGAAGTGGACATACCTGCGACCGCGGTGGTAAAAGGCGACCGCACAGTAGCGGCCATTTCCGCTGCGTCCATCCTCGCCAAGACATCGCGAGATGCGGAAATGCTGAGCTTGCACGCCAGATTCCCTCAATACGGACTGGACCGGCACAAGGGTTATCCCACCGCTGCGCATCTGGCTGCAATTGAACGACTTGGTGTGTGTGAAATTTACCGCCAGTCCTTTGCCCCGGTACGTCGTGCGATAGCGTCGAGGCGGACTGCATGAAGACAATTCAATCGCGCGATAATCCGTTTTTCAAGTCGTTGCAAAAACTCGCGTCCTCTTCGCGGGCAAGGCGCGAAGCACGCACCACCATACTCGACGGTATCCATCTGCTGCAGGCCTACGCCAGTGGCGGAGAGACAGCGCAAGCGCTGATCGTGCGTGCGGCATCCGCCGAAGCAACGGAAATACGCCAGCTCCTTGGCACGTTTGCCGCAGCCAACACCTATGTGCTCAAGGACGCGCTGTTTGACGCAGTCGCTACGGTGGCAAGCCCGACCGGCGTCATGGCCCTAGTCAACACCCCGCCTGCGCCGCTCCTGCCTCACAGCATAGGCGATGCGGTGCTGCTGGAGGAAATACAGGACCCCGGAAACCTCGGTTCGATTCTGCGCAGTGCCGCCGCCGCCGGCGTGTACGACATTTTTCTTTCGAAGAAATCAATATTCGCCTGGTCGCCGAAAGTCCTTCGCGCAGGAATGGGCGCGCACTTCAGCCTTCGAATTCATGAAGATGTCGATCTCGAAGCCCTGCTCCACAATCGCAAGGGGCTTGGCCTTGCCACAGGGGCGGGCACCGGAACATCCATAAGCGGGGTGAAATTGACCGGACCGGTGGCGTGGATTTTCGGCAACGAAGGAGCCGGTATCTCGGCGCAACTGATGCGCTCCGCTGATATGCGGGTCGAAATCCCGATGCCGGGGATCGCCAATTCCCTCAATGTCGCCGCAGCCGCCGCTGTATGTCTGTTCGAGCAGGTTCGGCAAAGAACGGCGTCCTGACGACCGCATGTCGATCAGACCGCGCGAGCGACGGTCCCCGAATACACGAATTCAGTAAACCCGCCGCTGTAAGCCAATTTCCTGAAGAATGGTCGTGGAGATTTCTTCGATCGATTTGGTCGTCGAATTAAGCCATCGTACTCCCTCGCGCCGCATCAAGGACTCGGCTTTTTCAATCTCGCGCCGGCAATTCGCGAGTTCGGCGTACTTGCTGTTGGGACGGCGCTCGTTGCGTATTTCGGCCAATCGTTCCGGCATGATTGTCAACCCGAACAATTTCTGGCGAAAGGGCATCAAAGCACTGGGCAGGGCGTTTCGGTCAAAGTCGTCCGGAATAAGCGGGTAGTTGGCTGCGCGCACGCCGAACTGCAGTGCAAGATACAGACTGGTGGGCGTTTTGCCGCTTCGCGATACCCCGACGAGAATTACATCCGCCTTGGCTAATTCCCGATTGGACTGCCCGTCATCGTGGGCCAGCGCAAAATTCACCGCCTCAATCCGGTGCTGATACTCCTTTTTATCGGTGGCGCTATGCGAGCGTCCAATCGTGTGCGTCGAAATCTGCCCCAACTCGATCTCAAGCGGGTCGATGAAGGTTTCAAAAAAATCCAGAACCAGTGCGTCGGCCGTGCGCAACCTTGCCCGGACGACTGGATTCACCAGGCTGGTAAAGACAATCGGACGGCCATTCCCGCTACGCGCCGCCTGAGCGATCCGGTCGAGGGCGATCTGCGCCTTGTCAGCAGTGTCGACGAAGGGGATGGTTTCCTGGTTGAACTGGATATCCTCAAACTGGCTGAGCAGGCTATGCCCAAGCATTTCGGCAGTAATACCGGTGCCATCGGAAACGAAGAATATGGTGCGGTGCTTGTCTGGCATGGCCGGCCCGGGTTGGATTTGTGCTGCGCAACAATGGCTAAGTCGGTAAAATATCGACCTTATTCTAGACCATCAACCCAACCCGGGAAGCAAATCTCATGAGCAAGCCGCAGTCTGTCGCCCGCTTGGATCAGCTCCGCATGACCGACGTTGAGCATGTCGGCGGCAAAAATGCTTCCCTCGGGGAGATGATCAGCCAACTGGCGCAGGCCGGAATCCGCGTTCCCGGGGGCTTTGCCACCACCGCCCGGGCTTTTCGCGACTTTCTCGCGCAAAGCGGCCTTGACAAGCGAATTTCAGATCGGCTCAGCTCGCTCGATGCCGACGATGTGGTCGCCCTGGCAGCCTGCGGCGCCCAGATCCGCCAGTGGATCGTTGAAACCCCGTTTCCTGCGTCGCTCGAAGCCGATATCGCAACCGCGTATGCCAGCATGATGAAAGAGGCGGGCGGGGAAGTTGCCGTGGCGGTGCGCTCCAGCGCCACCGCCGAGGACATGCCTGACGCATCCTTTGCCGGGCAGCAGGAAACTTTTCTGAACATCCGCGGCCTTGCCAACGTCATGATTGCGATGAAACATGTATTCGCATCACTCTACAACGATCGGGCTATTTCCTACCGCGTTCACCAGGGCTATGCGCACGCCGACGTCGCGCTCTCGGCCGGCGTGCAGCGAATGGTCAAGAGCAGCGCAAGCGGTGTCATGTTCACCATGGATACCGAATCGGGTTTCAAGGATGTGGTGTTTATCACCGCATCATGGGGGCTGGGCGAAATGGTGGTGCAGGGGGCCGTCAATCCAGACGAGTTCTACGTGCACAAGCCGATGCTCGCGGCGGGCAAGCCGGCGGTCATTCGCCGCGGACTCGGCTCGAAGATGAGCAAAATGATTTTCTCCAGTACCGCCGAGGCCGGCAAATCGGTGCAGACCGTGGATGTCGCCGAAGCCGAGCGCAACCGTTTCTGCCTGAGCGACGCCGACGTTCTCGAACTGGCGCAGTTTGCAGTAAAAATCGAAGCGCATTACGGGCGTCCCATGGATATCGAGTGGGGCAAGGACGAGGGCGACGGCAAGCTGTACATACTGCAAGCCCGACCGGAGACGGTAAAGTCGAACAAGTCCGCAGAAGGGCAGGAGCGCTACCGCCTTGTTTCCACCTCGGAGCTTCTGGCCACCGGGCGTGCCATCGGCCAGAAGGTCGGCAAAGGGGTTGTGCGCATCGTCAAGGACTCGTCCGAAATGTCGCGCGTAAAAAGCGGCGACATTCTGGTTACCGACATGACCGACCCGAATTGGGAACCGGTAATGAAGCGGGCCGCAGCGATCGTCACCAACCGGGGAGGACGGACCTGCCATGCGGCCATCATCGCACGTGAACTCGGCATTCCCGCCGTCGTTGGCTGCGGTGATGCCACGACCATGCTCAAGGATGGGGACGAAGTGACAGTGTCTTGTGCCGAAGGCGACACCGGCAATATTTACCGTGGCTTGCTTGAGGTAGAAGTGACATCGAAGCGCCACGGTGAAATGCCGGAATGTCCAGTGAAAATAACCATGAACATTGGCAATCCAAACCTGGCGTTTGATTTCCAGAGCCTGCCCAATGAGGGCGTCGGGCTCGCGCGCCTTGAGTTCGTCATCAACAACATGATCGGCGTGCATCCCAAGGCGGTGCTCGAATACCCGGAGCTTCCGCCCGAACTCGTCGCCGAGGTCGAAAAAGCGGCGCGCGGCTACGCCAGTCCCCGTGACTTTTATATCGAAAAGCTCACCGAGGGCGTGGCAACCATTGCCGCGGCATTCTGGCCCAAACCTGTGATCGTGCGGCTCTCCGACTTCAAGTCGAACGAATACAAGAAACTGGTCGGCGGCAGCCGTTACGAGCCTGACGAAGAAAACCCGATGCTCGGTTTTCGCGGCGCATCACGGTACATCGCACCGTCGTTCCGCGAGTGTTTTGAGATGGAGTGCCTCGCGCTGCGCAAGGTGCGCAATGAACTTGGCCTGACCAACGTCGAAATCATGGTGCCATTCGTTCGCACGATTGCGGAATGCGCCAAGGTCATCGACCTGCTCGCTGACAACGGCCTCAAGCGCGGACTCGACGGTCTCAAGCTGATCATGATGTGCGAGTTGCCGGCCAATGCCATCCTAGCCGAGCGTTTCCTCGAGTATTTCGACGGGTTCTCGATCGGATCGAACGACCTGACCCAGCTCACCCTGGGCCTTGATCGGGATTCTGGCCTCGTCGCCGGCTCGTTTGATGAACGTGACCCGGCGGTACTGGCCATGCTGCACCTTGCGATACAGGCCTGTCGCAAAGCCGGAAAGTACGTTGGCATTTGCGGACAAGGCCCGTCTGATCAGCCCGATTTTGCAAAATGGCTGGCTGACGAGGGCATCGGCAGCATGTCGCTGAACCCGGACACGGTGGTCGATACCTGGCTTTATCTTGCCGAGTCGGCGGGCCAAGCCCGGCAGCACTGAAACCGCCGGACGAGCGGGGAACTAGACTTTGGCTTTGGAGCGCATGAGTCTTTGTTTTTCACGCGTCCAGTCGCGTTTTTTCTCGTCCTCTCGCTTGTCGTGCTGTTTTTTCCCTTTGGCCAGGCCGACCGCGAGTTTGATGCGGCCCCGAACGTAGTGCAGATCGAGCGGCACCAGCGTGTAGCCCTGCTGCGCCGTCTTGCCGATCAGTTTCTTGATTTCCTCGGCATGCAGCAGCAATTTGCGCGTGCGCGTGGCTTCAGGGCTGATATGCGTGGACGCGGTGGGCAGGGCGCCGATATGCGCGCCGATGAGGAAAAGTTCCCCATCGCGAACGATCACATAGGCCTCCTTGAGCTGGGCACGACCTGCGCGGATCGCCTTGGCTTCCCAGCCCTGCAGCACCAGGCCCGCTTCATAGCGGTCCTCGATGAAATAGTCGTGAAGGGCTTTTTTGTTCTGGGCAATGCTCATGGCTGCTGTTTGACCGGTCTGGCGAAGCGGGGTGATGACCACCCGGCGACGCGTGCGTCCTGCGGACTCAGACCGTGGATTTTACAGGCAGGCGATGGTCAGGGTTGAGCGATCGGTTCTGGTCGGCTACAGCGCGCAACGCATGTATGCGCTGGTGGCTGATATCGAACGCTACCCGGATTTCCTGCCTTGGTGCGACACCGCCCGTATCGATTCCAGGGACGACACCCTCGTGACCGCGACGCTTGATGTCAACTACCATGGCGTAAGACAGCAATTCACCACGCGCAACAGCCAGGTTGCGGATACGCAAATATCGATGAAACTCTTGCGCGGCCCCTTTCGCACCCTGGATGGACTCTGGCGTTTCACCGCGCTTGACGAAGAAGCCTGCAAGATAGAGTTCAGCCTGGAGTACCAGTTCTCAAGTGCACTGCTGGGCAAACTGGTCGGGCCTGTCTTCGGTCATATCGCCAATACCTTTGTCGAAGCCTTTGTGAAACGGGCCGACGCCCTGTACGGCGCATGAGCATCGGGGTAAAAGTCGTCTGCGCGCTGCCCGGGCGCGTGCACATAGTCGATGTGACGCTGGCGACCGGCGCGACAGTGGCGCAAGCCATTGAAAAAAGCGGCATTCAGGCGGCGGGGCCGGTCATCAGCGACATGGCAGGCAAGGTCGGCATTTACGGCAAAGCAGTTTCATTGGGTAGCACGCTGCGAGATGGCGACAGGATAGAAATTTACCGCTCCCTGCAAGCCGACCCCAAGGCGGTCAGGCGCGAACGCGCCCGAAAGCGCTAGTTACAGAAGCTGCTTACCTGCTGACGCGCCTTGGCTATCTCCGCCTGGACCTGTGACTCATTGAGGAAATAGCGCTCGCCCTTGGCGTCAACTCGAGCCTGTCGACCGCCGGCCTCCATGCTGATGACGCTGCCTGTGGCGGCGGCGCAGTTGTCCTGCTTTTGCTTGTCCTGGGCGAGCTTTTCCTGGGCCTTTTTCTGCGCGTCTTCTTCTTCGAGCTTGCGCTTGCGGAACGCCTGTTCCTGCTCGGCAGTCGTCAGCGGGCCGGCGGCCTTGGCCGGAGCCCCCGATTTGGCATCAGATTTTGCGTCCGCTTTGGCGGCAGCGCCCTTGGCTGCGGCAGGCGCTTCGGCAGGACCAGAAACGCTGCTGGAGCGATTTTTGACGGTTTCGGACTTGGCCCCTGGGGGCGGCGGCTTGTCGGTGTACTGCACCTTGCCGTTGGCGTCGGTCCATTTGTACATTTGCGCATGCAGGGGCATGGCCAGCAACACCAGCAGCAGAAAAAATCCGCTTCGTTTCATGGATTTGCCCCTCATTTCGGTTGCGGCCAACATAATGGTTTTGCACTTTCTCGTCAATGAAATCAGTCCGTTATTTACGGCGATTGGGGTCTCGCGTATAATGCTACTTTGCGTACAGAGGCATTATGCGCGTAATCCAAAAAGCCCTTACCTTTGACGATGTTCTGCTCGTCCCGGCCCATTCGACCGTCCTGCCCCGCGATGTCAGCCTGAAGACCCGCCTGACTCGAAAAATCAATCTCAACATCCCGCTGGTGTCCGCCGCAATGGACACTGTGACCGAAGCGCGCCTCGCCATTGCCATCGCCCAGGAAGGCGGAATAGGCATCGTTCACAAGAACCTGACGGCCAAACAGCAGGCGGCCGAAGTTCTCAAGGTAAAGCGCTTCGAATCCGGGCTGCTCAAGGACCCGATGACCGTCTCACCAGATATAACGGTCCGGCAGCTGCTTGCGCTGACACAGCAGCACAAAGTTTCCGGTTTTCCGGTAGTCGAGGGCGGCAAAATCGTCGGCATGGTCACCAACCGCGACTCGCGTTTCGAAACAGACCTTGACGCGCCGGTGCGCGCCATCATGACGCCAAAGGAGCGCCTGGTTTACGTCAAGGAAGGCGCCAGCCCGGAAGAGGCGCGCGCGCTTTTGCACAAGCACCGCCTGGAGCGCGTGCTGGTCGTCAACGATGCATTCGAATTGCGCGGCCTGGTAACCGTAAAAGACATACTCAAGGCAACCGAGCACCCCCTTGCTTGCAAAGACGAGCAGGGCAAGCTGCGCGCCGGCGCCGCCGTGGGCGTGGGTGAGGGCACCGAGGAGCGCGTTGAGCGCCTGGTCGAGGCGGGGGTCGATGTCATCGTCGTTGACACCGCCCACGGCCACGCCCAGGGCGTGCTTGACCGCGTGCAGTGGGTGAAGCGCAGCTTTCCGCAGGTCGAGGTGATAGGCGGCAATGTCGCGACCACCGACGCCGCCAAGGCGCTGGTTGACCATGGCGCCGACGGCGTCAAGGTGGGTATCGGCCCTGGTTCGATCTGCACCACGCGCATTGTCGCCGGCGTCGGCGTGCCGCAGATTACCGCTGTGCAAAATGTTCACGCTGCGCTCGATGCCATCGGCGTTCCGCTCATTGCCGACGGCGGCATCCGCTATTCGGGCGATATTGCCAAGGCCATTGCTGCGGGTGCCAATTGCGTCATGATGGGCAGCATGTTCGCCGGCACCGAGGAGGCGCCGGGCGAAATCGTGCTGTACCAGGGACGCTCCTACAAGCTCTATCGCGGCATGGGCTCCATCGGAGCGATGCAGGACGGTGCGGCAGACCGCTATTTCCAGGACCCCGCCAACAACGCCGACAAGCTGGTTCCCGAAGGTATAGAGGGTAGGGTGCCGTACAAAGGTAGCGTGCTCTCCATCCTCTACCAGATGGTCGGCGGCTTGCGCGCCAGCATGGGCTATTGCGGATGCGCCACCATCGAGGACATGCGCACCAAGACCGAGTTTGTCCAGATCACATCGGCCGGCATGCGCGAGTCGCACGTGCACGATGTCCAGATTGTCAAAGAGGCGCCCAATTACCAGATCGAGTAAAGCGCCACCGTATCGCAGCCAGGCCGTTTGCGTGACCCCGCGCGACCGGCCTTTTCAATTTCAGGAAGCCTGATGCATGACAAGATACTGATTCTCGATTTTGGCTCCCAGGTGACGCAACTCATTGCACGCCGGGTGCGCGAGGCGGGGGTCTTTTGCGAGATACACGATTGCGACGTCAGCGACGGGTTCGTCAGGAAATACGGTGCCAGCGGCGTCATTCTGTCGGGCAGCCACATGTCGGCATACGAGGAAGAAACCGCAACCGCGCCGCCCGCCGTGTTCGAGCTTGGCGTGCCGGTGCTGGGCATTTGCTACGGCATGCAGACCATGGCGCAGCAGCTCGGCGGAAAAGTCGAACCGGGCAAAGTGCGCGAGTTCGGCTACGCCGAGGTCAGGGCGCGGGGGCACACCGCCTTGCTGCGCGACATCCAGGACAGCGTGACCGCAGAAGGCCACGGTAAGCTAAAGGTCTGGATGAGTCACGGCGACAAGGTCACGCAATTGCCGCCCGGCTTCAAGCTGATGGCATCCAACGACGCCTGCCCGATAGCTGCGATGGCCGATGAGTCTCGCAGATTTTACGGGGTCCAGTTCCACCCCGAGGTGACGCATACCGTGCAGGGCACGGCGCTGTTGCAGCGCTTTGTCCACGGCATTTGCGGCTGCAAGGGCGACTGGAACATGCCCGATTACGTCACCGAAGCGGTCGAGCGCATACGCCAGCAGGTCGGCAGCGACGAGGTGATTCTCGGCCTGTCCGGCGGTGTAGATTCGTCGGTGGCAGCCGCGTTGATTCACAAGGCTATAGGCCCGCAGCTCACCTGTGTTTTTGTCGATCACGGCCTGTTGCGCCTGAATGAAGCCGAACAAGTCATGGCGACTTTCGCCAAAAACCTCGGTGTCAAGGTTATCCACGTCAACGCATCGGCCGAGTTCATGGGCAGGCTGGCGGGCGTCGCCGATCCCGAGGCCAAGCGCAAGATCATCGGCAAGGAGTTCGTTGAGGTATTCCAGCGCGAATCAGCCAAGATCAAGAATGCCAAATGGCTGGCCCAGGGCACGATTTACCCCGACGTCATCGAGTCGGCCGGCGCCAAATCCAAAAAAGCCACGACCATCAAGTCGCATCACAATGTAGGCGGATTGCCCGACACGCTGCATCTGAAGCTGCTCGAGCCCTTGCGCGAACTGTTCAAGGACGAGGTGCGCAAGCTCGGCGTTGCGCTGGGACTGCCGCATGACATGGTGTACCGTCACCCGTTTCCCGGCCCCGGGCTTGGCGTGCGCATACTCGGCGAGGTCAAGGCGGAGTTTGCCGATCTGTTACGCCGGGCCGATGCCATTTTCATCGAAGAGCTACGCAACACCAAGGACGACGACGGCAAGACCTGGTACGACAAGACGGCGCAGGCCTTTGCGGTGTTCCTCCCGGTCAAGTCGGTCGGCGTCATGGGTGATGGCCGCACTTATGAATACGTCGTCGCACTGCGTGCAGTGCAAACACAAGACTTCATGACCGCGCACTGGGCCCACCTGCCACACGAACTGCTGGGCAAAGTGTCCAATCGTATTATTAATGAAGTGCGCGGCATCAACCGAGTGGTGTATGACATTTCAGGCAAGCCGCCGGCGACCATCGAGTGGGAGTA